>JACCDZ011043619.1_pt1 | contig 57891 bp, 82 predicted proteins | sample 7449551 | NCBI WGS metagenome assembly JACCDZ01 (sample SAMN15323452, study PRJNA562643) | freshwater metagenome | isolation source: river surface water | place: USA:Blue River Watershed | collected 2017-08-18 | reverse complement strand
TTGTCAGTGCAGCAGGGTGCTCGCCATTGCTGAAGCCTTGGCCACGGGTGTCGATGTAGTCCACATCACCATTGACATAGTCTTGCTGCGTCGCAAACTTCTCGAGCAGGATCGGGATGTAGCGGTGTGACGGGCAGCCGGTGCGTTGGACGTTGATAGGGATAGGCTCGCGCTCTGACGCGCCGCATGACCATGCTGCGTTGTCGCTATACCCGTCGATCTCTGGCGTGCTGTGCGCGCATGTGCGACAGTTGACGGCTGGCGCCTCCGTGCCATGGCAGTGCTCGCTGAAGTCGCACATCTTGCAGACGAACCAGCTCGGGTCGTTGCTGCAACGAAGCGGCGGCTCGTTCGCATTGACCACGCGCTCGGCCCGCGCCATGAGCTTGGCGAACTCGACGGAGTCGAAGTCCACGCGCTCGCTATACAGCTCGTCGGTGTTCTTGTTGACGGCCATGTACATGGCGCGCTCCATGCCGGTCAGACCCATGTAGACCTGCATCTGGGCATAGTGCTGAGGCTTGGCCACCAGCACGCCCTTAGTCACCAGCTCTTTGAACGACTTCTCGTTGTGGGTCTTGAACTCGAGCACATGCCAAGTCTTTGGCGCCTCGGGCAGCCCCACGCAGGCACCGTCCATGGAGCCAGCAAAATGGCCGCCAAGGGCCATAACGCGCCACTGGGTACCGTCGGGCTGGACATCGTGCACTTCGACGCCTATGCGCCTCAGATTCGCGACGAAGCGGGCTTCTGCGAGCTGGCCTGTCTCGAACAGGCGCAGCATGCGCCCACTGAACTTCTTGGCGCTGACCCAGCGGAAGGTCAGCCACAGGTAGCGCTCGCATGCGTGGCCAATCAGTGAGGCGCCGAGGTGAGGGCGGTTGCCACTGTCGGCGTCGTTCTCGTAGGCTTCGTAGATTTTCGCGATCGTGGTGTTGATCGGCTCGGGCAGTTTTGCCATTGGGGTTCTCCGTGTGTTGCAAAGGTGAGGGGGACGGTGCCAGTTGGCCGCCACCACTGCGCTTGCGCAGTGCTCTGGGACTTTAGATCCCCTCACCTTTACAGGCTCCCCGAAGGGAGCCGCCGATTACTCGGCTGTAGGAGCTGGCTCATCGCCAGCAACCTCTACCTGCACGCCGTCTTGAATGGCGCCGACCAAAGTGTCTTGGTTAGCGACATCAATCTTGTAGCGGCTGGCAGCAACGTGGCGCAGGGCCGCTTGCTTCGTTGACGCTTTGACCAAACGGAATTCGTCTGGACCCTCGACTGAGTAGATGCGTGTGCTCATTTCTTTTTACCTCCTGCCACAGCCGCCTTCTTTGCGACAGCTTTCTTGACTGCTGCCTTGACGTTTGTTTCGACTGGTGCTGGCGCTTGCTTCTTTGCAGCTTGCTCGGCGCGTTGCAGCTCTTGGATTTGATAGCTGTACTGGCCAGCGATCTCTTGGAACAAACCTTCGACTTGCCCGCGTGGCAAGTTGTTGAGGGCGTTAAGCACCAGCTCGACGCCGGCGGGGACCATCTTGATTGTGATGATTGGAGGTTGTGGTTGTTGCACTTCTTGCTCTGACATAGTTACCTTTCAGGTGGTTGGAAAATTGGTGGGGTACTCGCTGCACCGTGGTAGCCACTACCGTGTCGTTGCCTAGCGCTGGAATCGAACCAAGCACAGCATCCGCTTTCCCCCGATTGATTAGCCGCGCTTAGCCCAAGGAGGGGCTGCGCCGCCGGCTGCTGCGGCAGCGGGTGCAGGCTGAGCCACGGGCGCATTGGCAGCGGGTACCGCAGCGCGTTGCGGCATCGAGCCAACTTGAGGTGCGCCACCGCCGCCGGACTTGTAGCCGGTGACTTCGTTCTGGTCTTCGTACTGACCGCTGTCGTCCTTGCGGATCTTGACTTTGATCTGCACGGGCTTGTTGTGCAGCTCGACGGTGTCGTTCATGCGAACGATGCCGACTGACTCGCACAGCTCGCGCAGTTGCTCGTTGGCAATGCGCTCAGCCTCGGGGCTGCCACGGTGCTGGATGTTCAAGCGGGCCCACACCTTGCGGTTGCGGTAGCCGTCTGAGAGCACCTCGAAGGTGAGCTTGAGAGCTTGGCCGAGGCCAGACTTCAAGGGCACGATTTCGGACTCAGTGACCTGAGCCGTGTACCAGCCTGCGGGAAGCAGCTCGTAGTTGTTTTCACGCTTGGGAGCGGTGTTGGTGTCGAAGTTAAGTTGCGCCATGATGGGTGTCCTTTAGTTGGCGGTTGAGGAAGAAATCTTCGCGGCGATTGCTGCTAGATCGGGGGACTCGAACATCTCAAGGGCGCCGGAGCGGTCCTTGGCTTCGTAGTTGTAGTCACGACTGGTTTGGAGCCAGCGTGTTGGATTGCCATCCGCGTCTTTCTCGACGCGCAAGGCCATCACCTCGTCGAAGAAGTAACCCACGCCCTGCTTGAGCATGTTGCCGGGCATGGCTGGGTAGTACAGCATCGCGCCCGACTGTTCGTCCTTCGCCCTCTCTTGCTTGCAAGAGAAGTAAACATTGCGACCGGGCAGATCGCGGAATGCGCGAATCAGATCGGTCATCTTTTCTGCCAGCGCGCCGTATGCTTGGCGCGGATCTTTGGCAACTTTCTTTTCGTGGTTCAGCACCACCTCGGCGATCTCGCTGATCGAGTCGAGGCAGATCCACTTGAAGGCTTGACCTTCGGGTGTGTTCACCACGAAGTCATAGGCCTCGTACAGTTGATCGAGCGCCTTCACTTCGATGACGGGAATGTCCACGCCACGCAGTGACAGCAGGCCAGACTCGGCGCTGATGATCACGGTCGGTTCGCCAGTGGTTGCGCAAAGGCTTGTCTTGCCTGCGCCGGCGGGGCCGTGAACTAGGATCTTGATACCGTCAAGCGCGGCGTCCTTGGTGGACTTCAATTGAATAGCCATTGTGATACTCCGTGAAAAATTAAACCGCTTCGATCTTGATCGATGGGCTGGCTTCGTTGGTGGTGAAATACTGCGAGGCGTTCAGCGATGCCTTGCCCTCGAGCTTGCGGAACTCAGACACGGAGAGGTCAGCCTTCCACTTGAATGCGGCTTGCACATCCACGGGTAACTTGGACCACTCGTTGACGAGCTTTTCGTTGTCGACCTTGCGGTCAAGTTTGTAGGTGACGGTGACCTTGTAGCCTTCGACCTTTTGCGAGATCGAACCCTCTTTTTTGTTGGCGTCTTTGAGGAGCTCGGCGATCGATGCATCGATGCGGCGGCGTTCTGTGACAGCAGCGTCTTCTGCACGCTTTGCGGCGATGCGGGCTGCGATGAGAGTGGAGAGGGAAATAGATTCCATGATTGTGTCCTTTAAGGAGTGGTTAAAAACGTGTCGTCTCGGGTTGGATTATATATCAGCATTGTGAAGTGTTGCAAGGGGTTTGTGAAAGTTTTTTTTCCCAGTAGGGGTCGTATGCAAATGGCGCCTCAAACGTTGGACGACCATCGATGTTCGACTTGAAGATGGACCTGCACTGCTTGGGGTATTTGGACAGGATTTCCGTTGACTCATAGGTCACGGGGAAATACAGGTCGGACTGCCAGTTGCTGACCTCAATGCCAGCCTCGACCAAGTCTGTGTACAGGCTCATGCTGCACCTCCTACGTTGATGATTTGCAGCTTGCCCATGGCTTTGGCTGCGGCCATGAGACTGACAACCTCTGGCTGCTTTTCTGCGGGCTCCTTGAGCAGCCATGCGCTAGAACATTTCACCAGTGCGTCGATTGCCTTTTCTCGGATGGCCTGCAACACCTTGCGCGCTTGGCTGCGCTCCCATTCCTTTCGCTCGCAGCTCTGGTAGTCGAGGCAGTCGCATGCTCTGATGATGTCAGCCGGCAGGAGGTGGCTCACACCGACGCGCTTGTACTTGAAACCGGTCGAGCGAGTGCGCTCCTTGTATCGGCTGTTGACGCTTTGCACGTTGGCGCGATACAGCTTCGTGGCCAGTGACCAAGCGGTGTCTTCGTTGAAGTACACCCATTCCTTGCCGGTCCAGTACTGGGCATTGTTTTGCACGCCGTAGGTGATCAAGGCGTTGATGTGATAGTCGTTGACGATAAATGCGGACATGATGTGTTCTCCTTAATACTGCACCAGCGATTGCCAGTTTTTGGTTTTGAATTCGTCGAAGTCTTTGTACTTGCGCACCGCAGAACGGTCTGCGCTGCTGGCCCATGACGGGGCAAACGACAAGGCTTGTTCAATGCTGTCGGATTGGAAGCCTGTGCCGCACTCGCGGCATGCCTTGTGTACGGTGCTGAACTTGACGCCGTCAAAGTTGTTGTACTGCCCGTAACCAATGCGTGTGCCGTCAGTAAAGAACACATAGGAGGTCAGCTTCTCTGGCCCGAACACTTGCAAGCCTTCGGCTTTGATGTCGTCGATTAGTTGTTGTATTGACATGGTGTTTCCTAAAGCAATGTGATAGTTAAACGTTTTCTATCTCGAACAGCCACTCGCCGCCGCTGCACTCTTCGACGAAGCTGATCGAACCCTTGGTTCCCTCTTTGACTTCGTCGCGTGACGGGATGTAGTTGCCGTAGTAGTCACGTGCGCCGGTCTTGCCAAGCAAGCAGCGGCCAGAGCTGATCGCGTCCATCATGGTGCGACCGTAGCTGCCTTGCAGTCCCCACATGCCGCTGTTGATTGCGCGCTGAATGCTGATGTAATAGTCGAGCTCCGAAACTTCTTCGTTGCTCTCAATGTTGTTGATGTCTTGTAAGTCAAACATGGTCGGTCTCCTGATTAAACGATTTGGGCTGAGGCATAAGCATTGACATACTCGATTTGCATACCGAGCCGCACTGCCAACTGGAGCGCCTGAGCTGAGAGAGTTTTGGTGCCAGCGATCTGAGCGATGAGCTGGGCGGCCTCGTTGACGGGGTAGTACTTGATTGCCCCGTAGACCGACTTGATTTCAATTTGAACTACTTGCATGTTGCGTCCTTCTGGAGTGCCTAGAACCGCTAGGTCGGTGTGATCTCTATCAACCACAACTAGATATTATCACAACTGTGAAGTGTGCCAACGAAATTGTTTCTATCACAATTGTGAACTCATAGGATTTATCAATCACGCCTTGATCAGCAGCACGATCGCGCCAATCCACACAGCGATGCCGGCCACGCTGAGCAGGATGCTGGCAAAGTTTCGTTTGCGCTCTGGTGGGTAGAACCACTGCGCTTGCTCTGCGCTGTTTTGGAATGCGTCCTCCATGCGGCGGGGGTACTTGCGTGTTGTGGGGTTCAAGTCTTCAAGCATTGTGAGACCTCAAGCAGCTTTCTTTTGATCTTTCGGCCAGCCGGCTTTGGTGAAGTCGGCCACGATGTTTGCCACCGCAGGTAGCGTGCGCACAGCTTTGGCTTCGTCTTCTGGCAGGTACTTCTCGAACTCCGGCAGCATGTCGACAAGAGCCTTGCGAGTTGTCACTGCGTAGGCTGCGGCTTTGAGCTTCGCCTCGAGGTTGCTCATGCGGGTTGACTGCTCCTCAGCCTCACACAGCAATGCCTCGACCTTTGCATTCACCTTTGGGCTTCGCTCGTATGTTGAGCCGTAAATCCAAACGTTGTTTATGTTGTAACCACGAATGTAGTGCGAGTGACCCCTGATAAATTCACGCATCTTCGGATCTTCTACAAGCTCAAGTACCTTTGGTGGTAAAAGTTTTTTTGCATCCTCTTTGATTAGGTTGTGAATGTCTTTTTCAAAATTCTTTTTTGGCACATCTGCCATTGCTGCGCGCACGAAGGCGTCGCGGATTGTGTTGGTGAGTCTCATTGGTTTTCCTTTCGGTTGGTTGATTTCATGTATGCGATGAGGCGCTGCACGCCGCGTCGTTTGTTTCGTGTGCCACGGATCCACCACAGCCCAGTGCTTGGCCAGTAGTCGATTGTCTCGGCATCTTTCTGGATGACAAGGTGTATGCCCTCGTTGTGTGAGGTAAACGCCACGCCGGCGGCCTCGAGCAACTTTGTCGAGTTGGCCAGATTGGACCGACGCTTCTCTTGTTTGTGGGCCCGGAAGTCGGCCCAGACTTCTGCCATGTCACCCATTGCTGGCCCCTGTTGCTTTGGCAATGGCGGCGTGAATTCTTTGCCAAGCCAAGAAAACGCGGCGCTGATGCTCTCGGGTTGCCGGTTTCAAACTAAACCCACCAGCCGGTCTTCCTTCGGCGTTTTGTGCTGCGATCAATTCCTGAATTGACTCCAGCAGATCAGGCGCGGCGGCGATCAGGCGGGCGTTGGCCTTGTCTCTTACTGTCAGCGTCTTATTGCCGATCACTGGCGTGATTTGAAACAGGCAGTGATCAACAGAATCAGAGTTGATCTGCCAATCGTTGGGGTGTAATTTTTCGATGTACCACGGCCCCGGTGTGTGCTTGCTCATGCTGCACCTCCAGTCGCCTTGGCGATCGCCTCTTTTGCCTCACGCAAGCCCTCGAGGTACTCGCACTTGGGTGGCATGTCGCCGATGATTGCGGCGGCCCACTCGAGGGACTTCACCGCGTTTTGCAGGCGGGCCAGCAGGAGCTCGGCGCTCTCGAGCTTGAGAGCTGCATCGCGCAGCTCCTCTGGTGAGAACACGCCGCCGCCGATCTCAACCGACTGGCGGTTGAGTGCTGCGTATTTCAAATTTCCAACGATGCTCATCATGGTCTCCAAACGAATAGGTCAAGGTAAATAACCACCAAGGCGATCGCGTAGACCACATACAGCAGTTTGTTGATTGCAAAGATGTCTTTGTTGTCGCCCATCTCAGCTCCTTGCATAGCCCCACTCGGGCATCTTGAAGAGCCACTGCGCGGATGGGTAGCTCAACTGGCTGCGAGAGATGAAGCCAGAGAAGTATTGGCACAGCTCAGCACGCTGGTTGACGAGGCCGGAGAGGGTGTCAACAACATGCTGTGTTGGCTTGTAGCCGCGAAACATTTTGATGTTGACGTCGATCTTGTCGAGTGCGGCCTGCTGCTCTGGTGTGTAGCTGAGGGCAAACGGTGCGAGTGATTCGGCAATAGTGGCGTTAAGCATTGTGATACTCCAGCGGGTTAGTTGAATTGGTTGTCGTACATCTCGACCAGCATCGCGTAGTCGACGCCTTCTTCAGCAGCCACCTTGGCCGCTGCGTTGGCAAAGTCCCAGCCCCCGTCGATGAGGGTATTCAGTCTCTCGAGTGCAAAAGCAATGTCGCTCATGTCAATCTCCTTTCTACGGTTTCAGTATATCACAAGTGTGAAGTATTTCAAAAAGGTTTTGGGTTGGCCATCACGGCGTTGAACCTGTCGCTACCGATGCGGCTCACAAGCTCCTCGAGGTCGCCAACAGCACACTGTCTGGCCAATCTGAGGCTGAAGCCACGGCTAGAGCAGGGCACGCCCTTGTAGTTGCCGTTGACGGTGATGATCTTGGCGCCGCTCTTTGGGTCGCTCACGATCCACCCACCGGTGGATGTTTTGGTGAGGGCCAGCTTGTAGGTCTCAGTGCCGGCGATAAAGATGAGTGGGTCGTATGCGGTCTCGACGAACTTACCGCCACGCAAGGCCATTTGGAAAGTTTGCTTAGGCATTGTGATACTCCTTAATTCGATTTGATCTTTGCGATGCGGTCGTTGGCTGCTGCGTATGCCCAGCTAGTTGCTGCCGCTTGTGATTTGAAAGACTTGCTGCGCTGGCTGGGTCCGAACTCTTGCCACTGGCCGTTGACTCGGCGGGCGTTCTGGACATAAGCGCGGAAGTCGACACCGTTATCGCGAAAGCCAACGATGTATCCGATCTCGCGGCCCTTGCTATCGAAGCGGCCAGAGCGGACGAAGTTTTGAGTGATGTCGCCGTATTCCATGGGTGGTCTCCTGACGCGTCCAAGAATCCGCTTGGCCGGTGTGGTCATCAATCAACCACGACTCCACTATATCACAATTGTGAAGTCACACAAGACAGGAAATATAACCCCTGTGAACTACTCGGGTATTATGATGCGGTGCGGGAAGTTACTTGCTTGACATTGCCTTGGCTGCGGCAATCAGAGCGGCCTGAGCTTGAGGGTCCATATTGCGGAACGCCTCCAATAGGTCTCGCTCTGAGCGCTTGCCGACGATGTTCATCTCGAATGGCTCGCCAGCGCCGGACATGATCCAGTCGGGGTTCGCTTGCAGCGCAGCGGCCAGCTTGAGTAGGGTAGGTGCGCTGGGCTTGCGCGATGAATCGGTCACCAGATTGCTGATGGCCGCCTGTGTCACCCCGACCTTTTTTGCCAATTCGACCTGCGTGTATTTGCGTACTTCGATGAGGTATCGAAGCCTATCGCCGATCGAAAGTCGCTCAAAGTTTTTTGTCATCGGAAAAGATTGCCCAATGTGGGGGTTTTCAAACCACCATCACAAGAGTTATACTGTTAGGACTTGTACTTACCAGAGCAGCTTATGAAATTCGACAAACTAATCGCCCATTTCGGGTCTCAAGTGGCGGCAGCCGACGCAATCGGTGTGACCCAGCCCACGCTGTCCAATTGGAAGAAGCGCGGGAACATCCCTCATCTACAGCAGCTCCGCATCGAGCACGCCACCAAAGGCAAGCTCAAAGCAGAAGCACACATCCTGAAACGCAAAGTATCACGGGTGTGAACTTCACGCAAGTGAAGATGGCGGTAAGTATGACTACCTACTTTGAGTGATTGAAATATCACATTGCTTAATTGACTGGGCCGCAGGGCGGCCACCCTTTCGAGTTTTCGTCTTGTTCTCGAGCGCGGCCCAGTCCCCTTCCAATACAAGACTTGCAGTTGAAATAACAAGACGATGACAAACCCAAATGAAAACCAAAACGAATCAAGCCTGACAGAAGAGCAGAAGACCCAGATCGAGCATGCGTTTGCTTATGTGCAGCGCGGCTGGAACCTAGTCATGATGCCGATGAAGACGAAGGGTCCGAACCATCCGGGTTGGAACGCTCCAAGCGAGCTCGTCAACACGCCCGACAGGATCATCAAGAAGCTGGCGCAGGGTCCGCAGAACATGGGCCTCGTGCACCAGCCATCGGGTACCGGTGCGATCGACGTCGACGACGAGGCATGGGCCCGTCACATCCTCGAGGAGTTCGGCCTCGACTACGACGAGATCATGGACTTCGGCCTTCGCATCAAGTCCAAGGCGAACCGCGACAAGGCAATCTTTGCTGGCGTGCCAGCCGACATGCCGCTGCTGAAGATCTCTTGGCCAAAGCAGGACGCAAAGAGCCCCGTCGATCGGTTCACGATTATCGAATTCCGTGCCGGTCCAAACCAAGATGTGCTGCCACCGTCGCTGCACCCTGACGGGCACAACTACACTTGGGCAGAGGGCAAGGCTCCGTGGGACTTCGACGAGTTGCCAGAGATCCCAGCGAAGCTGCTCGACTTCTGGCGCACGCTGGCGGACAAGAACAGCGGCCTTCGTGAAGAGATCGACAACCTGTGCCCATGGAAAAAGATGCACAGCGGTCGACGCTATGTGCAGGCCAGCCGTGCGGTGAGTGGTGAGCACACAAACATCATCGGTGCATATAACAATGCTGTATCCATCGAAGACATGCTCACCCAATCCGGCTACCGGCAAAAGGGCAAGCGTTGGCTGTGCCCCAGCTCGAGCACGAAGATCCCCGGCGTCGTTGTCTTTCATGACCAAGAGCACCAGCGGTGCTACAGCCACCATGGCAGCGACCCGCTTGCAGACGGTTACGCGCATGACGCATTCGACCTGTTGTGCATGCTGCAATACAACGGCGACATCAAGTCAGCCCTCGACGAGGCAGCCAAGGTTGCGGGCGTTGACCGTCACGCACCCAAGCGTGAGCCTGATGTGACGATCGACTTGAGTGCAGCCCTCGAGGCTCAGGCCAAGCGTAAGGCGGTCAAAGAAAAGCCCGATCAAGTTGCAGTGGCAAGCTCATCCAGTGAGCCTGTGGTGTTGCAGCCAAAGGCCATCGACGACGAGCCGGTGCACGACGTCCCAGACTACCCAGCTCACTTGCTCAAGGCCGGCGGGATCGTGCAGCAGATCACCGACTGGATCCTCCAAACAGCTCAAAAGCCGCAGCCGATTCTGGCGTTGGCGGCAGCCCTCAGCGTGGTGGGCACGGTGCTTGGCCGCAAGGTGGCCTCGAGCACTGGCCTGCGGACCAACTACTACCTCGTCGGTGTGGCCGGTACCAGCGCCGGCAAGGACCATTCTCGCAAGTGCGTGAAGGTGTTGTTCCAAGCCGCAGGCATGAACGACTTGCTTGGCGGTGAAGAGATCGCTTCGGGGCAGGCCTTGTTGGCCAGAGCAGGGGATCACCCCGTGAGCCTGTTCCAGATCGACGAGCTGGGGCTGATGCTCAAGGCCGTGTCGACGAAGGGTGCGGGCCCACACTTGGCCAGCATCATCACCAACCTGATGAAGCTCTTCAGCTCAGCCGGGACGATCTACAACGGGACAGAGTACGCGGACCGCAAGACCAAGGAACGCAAAGACATTGCCTACCCTTGCGTAACGTTACATGGAACGACAACTCCAGAGACCTTGTGGCCAGCCCTCGGCAGCCAAGATGTGGTGAGCGGCTACCTGAACCGGATGATCCTGATGTTCGTCCCCGACCGCCGCGTGCCAAAGCAGTATGTGGGCATCGGCCAGCCGCCGGCAGCCGTGGTCGAGTGGATGAAGGCTGCGCGTGAGATGCAGTGCGGGATCCTTGGCCTTGATCCAGCGAGCCCGATCGAGATGCCATTTGCCGGCATGGCCGGCCAGATCTTTCGTGACTTCGACGAATGGGTCGAGGACCACATGGAAAAGGTCAAGGCGAAGGGTTTGGCGCCATTGTGGGGGCGAGCATGGGAGCATGCCGCGAAGATCGCTCTAGGCCTTGCCTGTGCCCGCTATGACGCTCAGCAGCTCAAGCAAGTGGCCAGCGGTGGCGGTCTCGAGATCGATCAGACCAGCGCCCAGTGGGCCGTGGACTTCGTCAAGTTCACCATGGGCATTCAAGAGAACCAAGTCGCAACCCGCATGGGCGACAGCGACTTCGATCGCTGGTGCCAAGAGGTGCTGCGTGTGGTGAAGCAGGGTGGAACGGCCGGCCGGACAGAGGCCGAGTTGAGTCGATTCAGCCGTCAGTTCAGAGCACTCGAGCCGCGCCAACAAGACAGCGTGATGGACTCATTGAAGCGCCGCGAAGCGGTGCAATTGGTTCAGTACAAGCCAGCAAGTGGACGAGGCAAGAGCCGGATGTCGTGGGTGGCTGTTGAGTTTGCGCCTGCGGTCGAAGAGGCTGAAAGCGAAAAAGAATAAGGAGACAAACAAGTGTCGCGTTTATTCAAACCGTCGTCGCAGTTGACCCGCCAAGGGTCAATTGGAGACACAAACAGCAACACCTCGGTCTACGCCGGAAACCCGCATGGATGCTGGGTTCCAGTGATATAAGAATATAAAATAATAATAATATATTTTTTATGTATTTTTATAAGAGACCCCCCTCCCTAAGTACCCCCGTTGTTTTGTCTACGCAGATGAAATCACCGGTCCTAAGTATCACAATGCTGTTACTTGGATATATAATCCGGCCTTCTTTTTTATGGAGGTAAATATGTTCATCGAATTGCATGACACACGTGGTCGAAAGCCTTTGGAAGAGGGCAAGAAGATGGTTCAGCGAATGGTGTCGTTGGACGACCGATCGGTTGAGATTCTTCGCTCGTATGGCAATGGAAACCTTAGCCAAGGTATTCGTGACGCAGCCAAGGAGATCGAGAAGAAGTTCGCAGTGAAGGACGATTCTTGATGTCTGATTTTCATAATGCGCAAAACGTTACTGTGACGCTAGGCGCCTCGAAAGGGCGATCGTGGTGTCTCGAGTTGCCTTGGCCAGCCAAGGAGCTCAGTCCAAATTTCCGTGGCCACTGGTCCACGGTTGCGAAGGTCAAGAAGGCCTACCGCCTCAAGTGCTCACAGCTTGGCTTGGCCAGCGGGCTGAATCTCGCGCCCAAGGATCCGACCTCGGTCAATGTGCACCTCAAGTTCTGCCAGCCCGATCGTCGCGGCAGGGACTGGGACAACATGCTCGCGTCGATGAAGTCCGGCCTCGATGGTTTGGCCGATGCGATGGGTGTGGACGATCGCAAGTGGCGGGTGGCCTTTGATGTGGCCGACGACCCGGTCAAGCACGGCATGGTGCTGGTGACGGTGGAGGTGGCGGTATGAGCATGACACACGAAGAAGAGATGGCCCTGCGTGAATACGCTGCCGGCAGAGCTTGCACGCAAGCAGTGGTCGATGCCCTTGGTCCAATGTCTTTATGGTCGAAGTCGGCGTTTGAGGCTGAGCTTGCGAAGGCGAGGGCGGAAGAGCGCAAGGCGTGTGATGAGTACTACCGAGCCATGAGCGAGCGCCGCGACTTTGAGCTGAGGACTTTGCGTGAACGCTTCGATCAGATGATGGCCAACTTCGTGCAATCGCAAATCAATCCTCCGGTGAAGCTGATGGCCTATGGCGAGAGCTTCGAGGCCGGAAGAGCGATGGAGCGCGAGGCGTGCAAAAAGGAGCTCGAAACGTTTCGTCAACAACACGCCGAGGCGCACAGATCCACCTCGGTGATCTTCGATGTTTTGTTGCGGATCAGCGATATAACCGACCTAGGCGGTGAGGTGGCTGAGTACGAAGATGTGCTCGAGGCGGTCAAGCGCATTGCGCCTACTGAGCGCGAAGCGTGCGCCGCCATGGTTGAAGAGTACATGAAGGAAACTGAAAACATGGAAGCTCGCGGCTGCTTGGCGTCTGTGGCCCATGACATTCGAGCAAGGGGGCAGCAATGACACAACACATCGACACCAAAGCCTTGGAAGAGGCGATCAAAGAAGTACGCGACGAAAAGTTCGCAGCCGAGATGCGTGAGTGGCTCGTGTACGGCGCACCCAAAGATGTGGTCGAGATCTGGAAACGCTACACAGAGAAAGCGGAAGAGCGCGACAACCAAACGCGCTGGCAGTTGGTGATGTTTCTAGCATTGGTCGCAGTGTGTGTTGTGGCCTTTGTGGCCTCGCACATTTGGGCTTTCGTCAAGATGGCGGGGTGCTTCAAGTGACCTTGACAATCATCATTGTGTTGTTGGCGATCTTCTTCGACGAGGCTTGGCTCGATGACTGAAGACGCACGCTCACTACTCACATTGCTTGGACTCATCTTCGGCGCCGCCACGTTGGCGCTGGCGGTGGTCGCCGGATATTTTTTCTATTGCTTCAAAGGAGACCGCCGTGAATGAATGCAAACATCGATGGGTAGAAGTTGCTTGGAGTGAGAGGCACCGCAAAGTTGGTCAATACATGTACTGCTGTGCGCGCTGCTACGAGTGCCGCCTCGCGGTGTTGACGGCGTTGTCATGATGGGGTGGTTCATCCTTGCGCTTGTCATCGTCATTGCAATCGCCGTGAGTGGTGCCTACTACGATTGGAAGGACGGGCAAGATCAATGATTCGTTTGGAACCAGAATGGGTGGGCGAGCTCGTGGGCATGTGCTCCAAAGATGATTGGTCCGACACGACTTCCCCGCTCGACTACCCGACCGTCAGCCCGATGTTCAAGAAGCTCATCCCCAACATGGCCGAGACCGACGATGTCACGGGCTACAGCAGCGCCGAGCTGTCGGCCTGCAAGGCTGGGCTTGAGTGGCTGAGCAAGAACCACCCAGAGGAGTACCGCGCACTGGCGTGGGAGTTCCAGCCATGGAAGCGCAAGGTCATCGACAAGCACGAAGACCACCACGCGCTGGTGCTGTACGCCGGCAGATTGCTGGCGAAATTCATCGACGCTTGTTGTGGGTAAAACTTCACAATGGTGATATACTGACCCGAATGCGATTTTGCATTGCTTCATGGAGACCGACATGACAACACGCCAACAGGCCGAGCCATCCGTGGCTACCCAGCGCGTCGTAGCCGCTGGCACGACAACAGGCAGCTACAAACCCACATGGGCGCCACTGCGACCCGGTGCCGATCAGCACGAGAAGATCCCCTCATTGCGCGCCGGAAAGCGCCAGTACCGCGACGGACGCAGGGAGGTCGCATGAGAAAGATCAAGCACTACCGAGTCGACGTTACCGACAAACAACGCGCAGGAATCATTGGACCTGAGCAAAAGTTTGAGGTCAAAGAGTTCAATGTTATCGGCGAGAACGACCAAAACCTCGTGATCGATGACCTGCACTTCACGACGCTGAGCCAGAAGAAGCGCAGCTACAGCACAAACCTCGATGACCCGAGCATTCACCTGTACGCCAACGACACCGTGTGGGGTAATCGAATCACATACTCGCTCTACACCGAAAAGAACAAACACGCCTCGACGATCAAGAAAGAGATCGAGGCGGAGGTCGCGAAGAAGTACGGCTTCTTTTCGCGCGGCATTGACCTGTCATTCATTACCGACAAGGAGGTCGCATGAATATCGAACAAATCCCAGAAGTCATCGAGCTGGCGGACAAGGTAGAGGAGCGACTCGTCAAAGAGATGGCCAACCTGATCGACGCACGCGATGTTCCATTCGCTATCGCCGTGTACACCTCCGCGCTCAGCCGTGTGATCGGCTCAGCCATCGCGCTGAGCAAGAGCGAAGAGCTGCGCAACGCATCGCATCGAGCCGTCAGCGGAATGATCGGTGTTGCGATTAAACATGCCAGTGCGACCTATGCCGCTGACGAGGCGATCGAGAAAGCGAGCAACGCATGACAGTCTGGCCATTCCCCACAACACCCAACCCGCTCGACCGCCGTGACGGCGTGCAGCCTCGATACAACCCAGCCAACGACGAGGACGCACCGCTATGACCGAATGGATCTTGATCACAATGCTTTGCACCCGCTCGTGCATTCCGCAATATGCCGAGGTGATGCCAACAAAAGCTGCGTGCGAAGCGCGAATTGTTGACAAAGGCGGGAACCTGAGTAAGCCATCGCACTACTGCGTTCCGCGCATCAAGGAGAGCGCATGAGATTCAACGAAAACTACATCGCGGTCGGCGTCACTGCGAACGACGAGGGAACGAAGCAGGGCGTTGTGGTTCACTGCGGCGGCCTTGGCAAGTTCACGATGGACGAGCACATGGCGCGCAAGGTTGCCGACGACATCCTGCGCAATGCCAACTACCTGTGGCCAGACCAATCTGACGCTGACCTCATGCGTGAGTTTCTGGAGAGAAGCTCGAAGGGCGCCGCATGAGGCCGCTATCGCTTGGCGATCGCCTGCGCAAGCTGCTGCTGGATAACCCGCTCGGTTTATCTGTGCCGCAGATGTCGAAGCTCGACGGCACGCCGATGGACACCATCATGGGTGCGCTGTATCGCAACTATGGGTTCTACATTGGTGGCTGGCAGAAGGCCGACACCGGCAAGTACCGCGCACTCTGGTGCGTGGTGCGCGTGCCGATGAGTGCGCCTCGACCCGTCGAGTACGCAGAGTGCCTCGACACCAAAGAAGCGATCAAGCAACGCAAGATGGCCGAGTTCAAGGTGCGCCAGCACGAGCAGCGTGAGCTGCGCAAGAAGGCCAACGAGCAGCTCAAAGCGCAGCGCGAGATCGAGAAGCTGGCAGCAAAGCAGCGCAAGGCTGAAGCGAAGCTACTGCGCCAGAAAATGAAAGAAGAAGAGCGCGCCGCACGCAAGGCCAAGGCCGCTGTGGTTGCGTGGCAGCCACCGATCGAAGACGACGGCGACACAACGACAATCAGAACGCGGTGGGTGACGCCACCGCCATGGATGCAAGGAGCGAGAACATGAGCATTGAAGCAATGAAACAGTGGCGTGAGGCGCTTCGGAAAGCAATGCAGGGAAATCTTGTATTTGATGAAGCAATGGAAATTTTTAAGAAGATAGAGCAAGCCATCGCAGAAGCAGAGAAGCAGGAGAAGCAAAAACTGTTGCCACGCTGCTTTGCTGACTACCAGCAAAATCACGAGTACGACAGGAAATGCCAATGGTGCGCTGTCAGGACTGAGTGCCAAACAGGAGAGGCAGAGAAGCAAGAGCCTGTGATGGGCGTAGAGGTGAAGCGTATTGCGTCTGGTGGATTCATTGGTAATGTTTGGTGGATTCATGAAAATTTGCAAGAAGGTGTGTTTCATCTCTACACCCATCCACAACCAAAGCATGAATGGATTGGTCTGACCGAACGCGATAGAGCTGAGTGTTGGTATGGGCCGAACTGCCATGAGCCGAAATCACCGTATGACAATTACGCTCAAGCCATTGAAGCCAAGCTCAAGGAACTCAACGCATGATCGCCCTCGGATGGCGCAAGCGCAAACCAAAACGGAACAACGAACCAAGCAAGGAAAAGCAATGAGTGACGGCGGCAAAGGCGACACGCAGCGCCCAACAAATCACAATGCATATACCGAGGCGCACGAGCGCATCTTCGGCAAGCGACCACCGTGGTATGTGCAACGCGATAATCGCGATCAGAGCAAGCAGCAAGAGCAGCAAAAGAAGGAGCCATCATGACCACACCAGCACGCACCGTATTCGAGAAGCTCTACGCTGAGATGGGGCTGACGGCCAACGACGCAGCTTGGCTGGTGTTCCTGTCCGGCTGGAACGGCGCACTCGAGCGAGCCGCATCGCAGATGCAGGACAACTTCACCACACCGTTTGGCGAGGACACGGTCGACAGCTTCGCGGTATTCGTGCGGGATCAACGCGAATGATCGACAAGCTCAACCCCAAGGAGCTCACTGCCAAGAAGGGCTTCCGATCGCGCAAAGAAGACGCCATGACTGGCGCCGATCGACAGCGCAAGTGGCGGCTCAAGAACGGTGGCCGCAGCGTCAGCTACTACGCTTCGCCGGCGGTGGGCGCGTCGATGATCTACCTCAAGAAGGAGTGGGGCATGGAGACCAATCAGCAGGTGATCGACGCCGCGTTGAGGTTTCTGACGCTATGCACAAGGCAAGGACTGCAACGATTGCCGCAATCGATTGACGACTGAACTATCACAATGGTATAGTCCGCCTCGGATAACTCCGCCCATTCGACCCGCCTCTTGGCGGGTTTTTTGTTTTACGAGCCCCTGCCAACTGCGTCAATTGAATCGTCTCCCAAGAGGCAAAGAAGGCAAGGGGTTCACCCTTTGGAGATCGCCATGTACGGCAAAGGAATCATCGGCAGAGCCAAGTCGCAAGGCTTGTACGCCAACATCCACGCCAAGCGCGAGCGTATCGCCGAAGGATCTGGTGAGCGCATGCGTTCCCCCGGTGACAAGGGTGCGCCGAGCGAGAAGGCTTTCAAGGACTCGGCCAAGACGGCCAAGAAGTGAGGCGACCATGGGCATCATCTATCGCGGCATGCAGTTCAGCGGATACAACCAGCCAAAGCGCACACCAAGCCACGCCAGCAAATCGCATGTGGTGTTGGCCAAGTCCGGCGACAAGGTCAAGCTGATTCGCTTTGGCCAGCAAGGTGTGAGCGGATCGCCCGATGGATCGAAGCGCAATGAGGCATTCAAGGCTCGTCATGCGCAGAACATAGCCAAAGGCAAGATGAGTGCGGCCTACTGGGCTGACAAGGTGAAGTGGTGAAATCAAGCAGCAAATCAAACAAACCCGGCACGGCACTGCACAAAGTGCCAGAGCGCACGGCTGCCGAGCAGCTCCGCGCCGATGTGCTGGCCGTCGCCGATACGGTCTTCGACCGCTATGTTTGGGGCGAGTCGTTCCAAGCGATCGCCGACAGTTTGCCGTTTGAGATCCAAGGCTGGAAGCTGCGCCAGATCCTGATGGACAGCAAAGAAACCAGCGAGCGCTACGCCACGGCTGGCATCGAGCGGGCCCACAACCTAGTCGACGCTGCGCTCGACTACGGCCGCCGTGCGGCAGCCATTGGCGACGCGTCTGGCTTCAAGGTCGCGATCGACACCAACCTCAAGGTCGCAGCCAAGCTCAACGCTTCGGACTATGGCGACAAGTCCAAGGTTGAACTCACAGGCGCCGGTGGCGGCCCCGTGAAGCTGTTGGCCATGACCGATGAGGAGCTCATGAAGATTGCAGCTCAAGGTCTTAAAGAGGAGCTCAAGAAGTGACGGTCGATCCGGCAGCCGCAGCCAACGAGCTTCTGGCGCGCCGCAAGGCACGCGAGTCGTTCACGCATTACTGCGCCTATCGACTGCCAGAAGACATGCACATGGCACCGCATCATGTGATGCTGACCGAGGCCTTGCGCGAGATCGAATCCGGCGAGAACGATCGCCTGCTGGTGATGATGCCACCCGGCTCAGCCAAGTCGACCTACGGCTCCGTCTACTTCCCCGAGTACTTTGTTGGCCGCAACCCGCAGCTATCCGTCATCGCTGCATCGCACACCGCTGAGCTGGCCGAACGCTTCGGTCGCCGCGTGCGCAATGGCGTCGACGATGTCTCATTCAAAAACCTATTCAATGTCACGCTCGCACCAGACAGCACAGCCGCCGGCCGGTGGGGTACCAACTTCGGTGGCGAGTACACCGCCGTCGGTGTTGGCGGATCCGTGACCGGACGACGCGGTGACTTGATCATCGTCGACGACCCCGTCAGAAGCCGCGAGGACGCCGATAGCGAGCGCGTTCGCGAGAAGACATGGGACTGGTGGGTCAACGACCTTTTAACGCGTCTGAAGCCCGGTGGTCGCATCGTGGTGATCATGACCCGCTGGCACGAGGACGATCTCGCCGGCCGATTGCTCGAGCGTGAACCGCAGCGATGGAAGGTCATCAAGCTGCCGATGATCGCCGGCGACAACGATGTGCTTGGCCGCGAACCCGGCGAGCGCCTGTGGCGTGAGTGGTTCACCGACGAGATGGTCCGCCAAGCGCAGCAAGACCCACGCTCGTGGATCTCGCTCTACCAACAAGAGCCACGCCCCGCAGAGGGCGCCGAGTTCAAGCGTGTGTGGATCAGCCGATTCAACAACGCACCCAAGAAGATGAACAAGGTCATCTTGGTTGACCCCGCAGGCGATCCACAGACAGCCGCCGGCAAGCGCAAGAAGTCTGACCGCACGGTGATGTGGGTGGTCGGTCTTGCATCGGATGGCAATGCATTCTTGGTCGACGGCATCATCGACCGACTCACGCTCACGCAGCGTGCAGACAAGCTATTCGAGCTGCACAAGAAGCACAAACCCATGCAGGTCCGCTACGAGCGCTACGGGATGATGGGCGACATCGCGCACATCCACCACGAGATGGAGCAGCGCCAGTACCGATTCAAGATCACCGAGGTGGCCGGCGCCGTTGAAAAGAACGCACGCATTCGTCGCCTCATTCCGTGGTTCGAGGGTGGGCGCATTTGGTTCCCGCAGCAGATGAACTACACGGATGTGCAGGGTCACCCGCACGAGCTCATTCAAGAGCTCATCGAGGTTGAGTACGCCACGTTCCCTGTCGGTCGATACGACGACGGCATGGATTGCTTGGCACGACTGGACGAGCCATCGCTCACGCTGCCATGGCCCGACGAAGAGGACGAGCAAGCAGTCATGGCGCAGGCCGTGCATTGGGCCGCGATTGACGAAATTACTGGTTACTAGCCGGACAAGAAGGAAACACAATGAACAATCCAACAGACTTTCCACAAGAAGTGGCGATGATGGTCGGCGATCAAGTTATGACCGCAGAGCAGTTCGACGAGATGCAAAGGCAAGAGGTTGAAAAACTTAACGGCCTGTTTGTCAAGCTCAGGGATGAATGGGTGCAGCACCGTTCAACCAATGGCGTCGAGAAACGCTGGCGCCGCAACGCACAGCTCTACTGGGGTGAGAAGACCGAGAGCACGGGCGAGTTTGAGAACACGCTCCGAAACGGCCCGCCCGCCCGCAAGGCGCAGGACGGCAACCGCTCTCGAGTGGTGATCAACATCGTTCGCCCGAAGGTCGACCAAGCCGTGGCTCGCATGTGCGAGATCTTGTTCCCCGTCGACGATCGCAATTGGGGCATCAAGCCCACGCCAATCCCAGAGATGGCCGGCATGTCCAAGGACAACCGCGAAACCGTAGACCCAGCCACAGGCGAGCCTACGGGTTTCACCGTGGCAGAGGAGGCTAAGGCTATTACCGAGGCCGCCAAGGAGGCCTCAGAGGGCATGGAGCGCTCGATCGACGACAGCTTGACCGAGTGCAAGTACAACGGCGAAAGCCGCAAGGGCGTCGAGGACGGTGTGCGCTTGGGCACGATGGTGATGTATGGCCCGTTCCCCGCGCGCCAAACCAGCAAGGTGTGGCTGCCCCTGCCGGACGGCACGCAGATGCTTCAGATCAACGAGTCCGTCGTGCCGGCGTCTTGCCGCCTCGATCCATGGGACACGTTCTTCGACCCAGCATGCGGCAACGACCACCAGCGTGGCCGAGGCTTTTACTTCCGCCGCAATGTGACACGCCGTGAGATCCGCCAACTGGTGGGCTTACCCGGCTTCAACAAGGAGGCGCTGCGCGAAGTCCTGCGCCAGCCACCCAACCGCTTGCGCGTGTCCGAGCAGCGTGTGCTGCGCGACACCGTGAAAGAAGACAGCTACGAGATGTGGACCTACCACGGCGAGATCGAGCCGGAGGAAATGGAATCCATCTCCAGCCAAATGGAAGGCGATCCATTGAAGGACGTCAGCTTCGGCGTGCTGATCATGATCAACGACAAGATCGTCGGCGCCATGGAGTCATGGGTCGCTGACAAAACCTTGCCAGTCGATGTGTGGTGCTGGCGCAAGTCTGACGACAGCCCATACGGCTACGGCTTGCCAGACGAGCTCGAGCACCAACAGCGAGTGGTCAACAGCGCTTGGCGTCAGGTGATGGACAACGGACGCACTTCGCTTGGCGGCCAGATCGTCATGAAGCGAGGCATGGTTGTTCCGCAAAACGGCAGCTACGAAATCGTGCCCAACAAGATCTGGTTGGCCAAGGACGAGCTCGACGATGTGAGCAAGGCCTTCAGCGTGTTCGAGTTCAACAGCCACCTCAACGAGCTGTTGGCGATCGCCAATGCTGCCATGCAGTTTGCCGACGGTGAGGCCAACATGCCTCAGCTCATGGGCGGCGAGAAGGGCACAGCACCCGAGACCGTCGGCGGCATGGTCATGCTCTACAACAACGCCAACACGGTGCTGCGCCAGCGCGTGAAGCTATTCGACGACGGCATCACTCGACCACACATCAGCCGTTACTACGACTGGAAGATGGCCAACGATCCAGACCCAAAGATCAAGGGCGACTTCGAGGTCGATGCACGCGGATCCACTGCGCTGATCGAGCGCGACATCCAGAACCAAGCTCTGTTGAACTTGGCCAACATCACCAACAACGCACGCTACGCACCGCACCTGCGCGAGCGCGACGAACTCAAGGCGATCCTCAAGGCATTCAAGATCAACCCAGAGGAGATCATGAAGCCCGAAGATCAGGTCGAGCAGGAGCAGGCCGCAGCCGCAGAACAGGGCGCACCGCAAGACCCCCGCGTGGCGTCAGCTCAGATCAAGGCCGAGGTCGACATGGCCAAGATTGAGGACGGCAAGGAGGCTCGCGCATTGCAGGCTCAGCAGATCGAGTACAACAAGGAGCGCGAGCAGGGCGAGTACGAGATCGCCATGACCGAGGCCTCGATCGACCGCGACACGGCGCTCATAAAGATGGATCAGGACGCCACGCTGACTCGCGAAGAGATCGCATCACGCGAGCGACTCGAGGCGCTGAAGATCGACAACGAGCGCCAGCTCTTCAACGCAGAGGCGGCCATCAAAGTAAATCAGGGTTCAGGGATCTAAAATGCGCGAAGGCCCGACGTTGGAGCGTCGAGCCTTCACTTCCCAACCGATGAAGGAGCCATCGAATGAGCGACAAGCAGTGTACCAAGTGCGGCGAACTAAAGCTGTTCACGGACTTTAATAAAAACCGAAGATACAAGGACGGCTTAATTCCTTGGTGTAAACCATGCAAGGCTGAGTACACCAAGAGCTGGAGAGCGTCCAACAAAGATAGAGCGCTCAATGTCACTCGTGAATATAGGCAAAGAAAAGCTGAACACATAAAGGCCTCCGCCAAACAGTGGCGGGAAAGAAATAAAGAGAGAGAAAGAGAAAGAGACCTTCGTCGGAGAAGGTCTAACCCAGAAGGTCATAGGCGCAGGGTTAAGGCGTGGGCTGATGGGAATAGGGAAAAGCTAAATTCTGTGTACGCACAAAGACGGGCAAGATCTAAGTCGGCCACCCCACCTTGGCTGACGCAGGTGGAGAGGGGTCGGATTTTGCTGAAATACAAGGAGGCAAAGGTGATGTCTTTGCTGACTGGCATTAGGCATGAGGTCGACCATGTCATTCCTTTGAACGGCAAGAGCGTGTCTGGGTTGCACGTTCCTTGGAACCTGAGAGTGATACCCGCGCGCGAAAACAAAAGAAAGTCAAAAAAATTCTTGGAACGTCTTGCATTAGGTATCACAATGATGTAGAGTTCGGGTCGGGTCAGTGTCACTTGTGGCATCTGGCCTTTTTCATTTGGTTTTTTTCATGATTGCCATTTAAGGGGCGCTCTCCGACGGGGCGCCCCTTTTCTTTTGGAGACGACGTTTGAAACTTGAGGACTTTCGCTCTTCCACTTGGAAGCGACTTTCGCAGCACATTGATGAGCGCATCGATGAACTACGAAAGTTGAACGACAACCCGTCGTTTGACGAAAAGAAAACAGCCGGCATTCGGGGTGGGATTGCCGAGCTGAAAAGAATTCTGGCCCTCGCTGAAGAGGCGAGCGCCAGTCCCGCAGTCGACCCCGGAGAACTATCTGGCGTTGGCGACACCATCGGTCAGCAATGACCACAAGTAAGTGAGACGCACAAACATGCAAGTACAGGAAAAAGTCAACCCGACAGAAGAAGCACAGAAGATCTGGGACCAAATCGAAGCAGAGGAAACTGGCCGCGCGCAGCCAGCTCCAAGCGACGAAGGTCTCCCAGAGGACAAACCCGCCGACGCCCAAGCCAACGATCCCGCACCCGCCCCAGAGGCCGATGCAAACAAGGACGATGACGACAAGGCGCCAACGAGCGAGCAAATCCTTTTGGATCGGATCTCAGGACTTGAGTCAATGCTTGGCCAAGTCACGCAACGTCTGCGGAACGCCGAGGGCCATATCGGTGGTCTGGGCAGCCAACTGAAGCAACAGCAACAGGTGGCAGCACAGGTCGCCGCAAAGGGTGGCGATGCGCCGAGCGCGAGTGAAATCCGCGACGCACATCAAAGCCCCGCAAAAATGGAAGCCCTCAAGAAGGACTATCCCGAATTCGCAGACGCGATGGAATCAGCGCTGAACGAGCGACTGGGTTCACTTGAGCAACAGCTCAAGCAAGCTCAGCAGCAACCTCAGCAACCGACTGGCGTAAGCCAAGAGGAGATCCAGCGCTTGCGAGCCGAGATGGCCGTCGAGGTTCGGCATCCGGGTTGGCAGGATCGTGTACAGACGCCCGAATTCACTGGCTGGCTTAACCGCCAACCACGCGAGGTTCAGATGCTTGCGGCGAGCGAAAGCCCGCAAGACGCAGTTCGACTACTCGATCTGCATGCCGAAGCAACGAAGTCGGTGTCGTCACAAAGAAACCAGCGACTGTCTGCTGCGGCGGCAATCCCCTCTGGTCGCTCTGGCTCACAAGTCAGAGGCAAGGCTGTAGAGGACATGTCACCGGAGGAGTACTGGAGCTACCTCGATCAATTGGACAAGCAAAAAGGTAACTAACCATGCAAACCTATTCCTTAGTTCCCTCGCGGAACCTCATCATGGCCGAGCGCGAAATGCTCAAGCACGCCATGCCCATCAAAGTTTTGAGCACCTTCGGCACTCAAAAACAAATCCCTCAGAACAAGACTGACACCGTGGTGTTCCGTCGCGCTCTGCCTATCGACGCTGGTACAAACGGCGCGCCTAGCATCACCACTAGCAACTACCTGTTGCAAGAAGGTGTGACTCCCGGCTCACGCACGATCGCCTACCAAGACGTTCAAGTGACCGTGCAGCAGTACGGCGTGTTGATGAAGCTCTCCAGCAAAGCTGAAGCCATGTACGAGGATGACATCCCCGGCGACATGGTGAAGTTGGTTGGCGAGCACATGGCCTCCATCGAAGAGTTGATCTCTTACGGTGTGGTCCGTGGCGGTACCAACGTTGTGTACGCAAACGGTTCTAGCCGTAGCGCAGTGAACACAGCCATCACCTTGAACAAGTTGCGTCAAGCTGCTCGTCAGCTCGAAGCCGCTCACGCTCACTTGGTGACTGAGAAGTTGGCTGCGTCCGTGAACTACGGCACCAGCGCGATCGAACCCAGCTACTTGGTGTTCATCCACACCGACATGGAAGCTGACTTCCGTAACTTGACTGGCTTCGTGCCCGTCGCCAAGTACGGCAGCCAGAAGCCTGTGCACGAGCGCGAAGTCGGTGCTGTCGAGCGTTTCCGCATCGTCACTAGCCCCTACTTCAAGCCTTTCTTGGCTGCTGGTGGCTCAATCACTGCTGGCACTTTCCTGTCCAACGGTGGCACTTCTGGCACTACTGCTGACGTCTACCCCTGCATGGTGGTGGCACAAGAGGCATGGGGCCAAGTGGCATTGAAGGGCATGGGTGCTATCCAGCCTATCTACTTGCCTGCAAAGCAAATCACTCACGCCAACCCTATGGGTCAGTTCGGTTATGTCGGCGCCAACTTCTACAAGAATGCTGTGCGCTTGAACGAAAACTGGATGGTGCGTGTCGAGGCCGCCGCGTCTGGTCTGTGATGACTGGGGGCTTCGGCCCCCATCTTTCGCAATTCTCTCTTAAGGAAATAAATCATGTCTGACAACCTTTCTATGAATTCAGGCGCCACTTGGGCCTTGAACAGCGGCGCTCTTGCCGAAGGCACAAACGCCAACACCATCAAGACCACTGCTGACATCAACTTTGTCATCGATGGCCGCTTCTACTCGAAGGCCACGACCGACAACATTGCTATCAGCTACAGCGGTCCTAGCGTGTACCAAGCCCCTGCTGGTGTGGGTTCGCTCAACGGCTCCTTCACTGGTGGCGTGGGTGGCTCTACTCGCCTGTACTTGATCTGCTTGAGCACTGCCGGCGCCGTGAGCATCGTCCCCGGCGAGATCGTGCCCACTGCTGATCTGGCTGCTGGCGTCAACGCTTTGGAGTTTCCTGACGCTCCTGCTGGCGTGTGCCCAATCGGCGCAATGCGCATTGCCGTGACTCAAGGCACTGTGTTCACTCCCGGCTCGGTGGACTTGTCTGCCTCTGGTGTGACTGCGTCGTTCATCAACTTGGCTACCGTACCAGCCAATCCCCTGACTGCTTAATCGCAGTTGCCGGTGGCCACCTTCGGGTGGTCACCCCTTCTTAATTTTTTGGAGACCCAACCATGTCAAAGTCACCCGTCAATTCATACGAACGCAAGAAGACAGTCGACTCGAACGAAGTCGAGATCGTCGGCCAAGTGCAAAACGCACAAGAGGCGATGTCCGCCAAAGGCCACGAGATTGATACCGATCGCGTGATCAGTACCAGTCAACTCGATCAAGAAGCCTTCATGCGCGACGAGATGGAAATCATCTTGATGGAACCGAACAACGAGAACGAAGCTCAGTTCTGCGAGGTGAATGTCAACGGTGACTACTGCCTACTGCTGCGCAACGGCGAGCCACAAAAGCTGCGCCGTTATCACGTTGCTGTATTGGCGCAAGCCAAGCAATCGCGTGTGCGTCAGAAAAAGATCATGAATCCAGATGGCAGCATGGGTTTTCAAGAAGACAACGTGCTCTCGCTGACATATCCCTTCAGCGTATTGCATGACCCCAACCCCAAGCAGGGCGCACCTTGGTTGCGTCAGATGCTCGCTAACCCAGTCTGATCATGAACTTCTTACAGCTCGCGCAGCGTTTGAGTGTTGAGTGTGGTGTGTCGGGCACTGGCCCGTCATCCACCGTTGCTCAAACAGGCATGAACGGCAAGCTCGTCAATTGGATCCAGAGCGCTTGGCTCGAGATCCAAGGCTTGCAGGATCAATGGGGCTGGATGCGCGAGCCGTTTGCGTTCAACACTGTGGCCGCTACCGGCGACTACCTGCCGGCCACGACCACCAACACAGTGACAGGCAACCTACTCACCGACCTGCGCTTTTGGCACAAGGACACATTGCGCTGCCAGAAGGTCAGCATTGGTGTGCAAGACGAGCAGTGGCTCGTCGAGTGGGAATACCAAGTATTCCGCAACACCTACCGATTCAACTTGCAAACCAACGGTCGCCCCGTCGTGTTTGCGATCAAGCCCAACGGCAAGGCCGTGATGCTTGGCCAGATTCCTGACGACATCTACCAAATCAGCGGTGAATACCAGTACAAGCCACGCTCGCTGAGTGGCGACGCTGCCGAGCCAGAGATGCCAAACGATGCGTTGCACATGGTCATCGTCTACAAGGCCATGCAGTTCTACGGCTTGTACGAAGCGGCGCCCGAAGTACTCGAGCGCGGCAACATCGAATACACCCGCCTCATGAGCCAGCTCGAGCGCGAGCAGCTCCCCGAAATCTATCTGGGCAACCCGCTCGCGTAAGGCAGGCTGATGGGTAAATTTCCCCCAGTGAACTACGACCTGATCCGCCTCTCTGGCGGACTGGATCAAGTCACCCCAACGCTGTCGCTGCGCCCCGGCACGATGCGCCGTGCTGCCAACTTCGAGTGCTCGATCACTGGTGGCTACACACGCATTGCAGGCTATGAGCGCTTCGACGGTCGCCCAGCCCCCTCGGCTGCGCTGTACAACGTGCTGACCATATCGGTCGCAAGCGCGATCGCCGTCGGCAACACCGTGGTGGGCGACACATCTGGCGCCACCGGCAAGGTGATCTACATCAGCGGCGGCACCGTGGTGGTATCTCGCCAGACTGGTGTCTTCGTCGCTGAAGAAGTTTTGAAAGTTGGCGGAACCACGGTGGGTGCAATCATCTCCATCGAGGGCACTGTTGCCGACGGGCTGACTGATGCGACCTACAAGTCCCTTGCTGCGGACGACTACCGCGCCGACATCGGCATGGTCCCCGGCTCGGGAATCATTCGCGGTGTCGCGTACTACAACGGCAACGTCTACGCTTGGCGCAACAACTCTGGCGGCACTGCGTTGGCCATGTACAAGTCAAGCTCCAGCGGCTGGGTGGCTGTCACCCTTGGCATCGAGCTGGCGTTTGACGACGGCACTACCGAGATCGCCGAGGGCGCAACCGTTGTTGGCGGATCCAGTGGCGCTACTGGCGTCGTTCGCCGGGTGCTGGTGACTGGTGGCTCATGGGGTGGCACGCCTCACGCCTCTGGTCGACTGATCTTTACCTCGGTGACTGGCACGTTCCAAGACAACGAGCACATCAACGTGGGCGGCACCAAGTACGCATTGGCCAACGGCATCAACAGCCAGATGACTTGGTCGCCCAATGGCCGCGTACAGCCCGTGGTGGCCAACTTTGGTGGCGGCCAAAACAATCGTCGCCTGTACTTCTGCGACGGCGTGAACCGCGCTTTTGAGTTCGACGGCACGTACCTTGTGCCCATCGCGACAGGTATGTCACCCGATGTGCCAACGCGGATCATCGCGCACAAGCAGCATTTGTTCTTGGCCTTTGGCCACTCGCTGCAATTCTCAGCGATCGGTGACGCATATGTTTGGGATCCAGTCTCTGGCGCCGGTGAGATCGCGATGAATGATGACATCACGAATCTGATCCAGTTGCCCGGTGATCAAACCAGCGGCGCCCTCGGCGTCTACACCGACAACGACACATCGATTCTGTACGGCAGCAGCGAAGCGGACTTCAAGCTGTCGAACTTCAACACCGGCACTGGCGCATACGCCTACACCGCGCAGAACATGGACCAGACTTATGCGCTGTCCGAGCGTGGTGTGATGGGCATGAGCACGACGCTGAACTTCGGCAACTTCTTAGCCAATTCGATGACGATGAACATTCGTCCATTCATTCAGGCTCGTCGCAACTTGGCGACCGCCTCGGTGGTGAACCGCGAGAAAGGTCAATACCGTTTGTTCTTCAGTGACGGTGACGGCCTGTACATGACCGTGGCCAACGGCAAATTGATTGGCTCGGCTCCAGTGCAGTTCCCCGACCCCGTGCTGTGCGCGTGCGAGGGCGGCAACGTCGACGGTCCAGAGGTGTCGTACTTCGGGTCCGACACGGGCTATGTCTACACGCTGGACGCTGGCACATCGTTCGATGGCGCAAACATCCCTGCGAATATCACATTGGTGTACAACGCCATCAACTCACCACGCATCTTGAAGCGTTACCGCCGCGCCAGCTTGGAGCTGACGGGCGACTCATACGCAGAGTTTTCGTTTGCATACGACTTGGGCTACCGCACGCCGGAGCTCGAGCAACCTGCCGATCAGGTTTATTCAAACGACCTGCGTGCGTCCTACTGGGACTCATTCACTTGGGACAACTTCGTCTTTGATGGTCGCGACCTGTCGCCTACCGAAGTCGAGGTGACTGGCACAGCGGAGAACATCGCGATCCGCATCTCGTCAGTGTCCAATCTGTTCAAGCCATTCACGCTGAACAGCGCGATCGTTCACTACACAATGCGCCGAGGAATTCGATGAGCAACTCGTACTACAACCATTCCGCCTATCCAGCACCAAACGCACCCGGCTCCTCGGCTGCCCTGCGTAACGAGCTGGATCTCGTCACCGCTGGCTTTTCCAAGCTGCCCACCTTGACTGGCAATGGCTACAAGGTGGCCATGATCAATTCCGCTGGCGACGCGCTGATTGCCTCGAGCGCGCTGCAAGCGTTGGCCATCACTGCCTCGACGATCGACAACACCGTCATCGGCGCAACCACCCGCGCAGCCGGTAGCTTCACCACAATCAGCGCCAACAGCACGGTCAACCTCGGCAGCTCGGTGACCATTGGTGGTGGCACGATCAACAACACGATCATCGGTGGCACGACCCCTGCGGCTGCGTACTTCACCACGGTGTCGGCGAACTCCGGCTTCACCGGCAACCTCACAGGTAATGTGACAGGTAACGTCACCGGCAATGTGACCGGCAACGTCACTGGCGATGTGGCCGGCAACGTCACCACAACGACTGGCACCAGCTCATTCAACAACGTGACCATCATCGGCACGTTGAACATGGACGCCGGTACCGCTGGCACGATCACCAACCTCTCGACACCCACCAACAGTGGCGACGCCGCCAACAAGGGCTATGTCGACACGCAGGACGCCCTCAAGCTCAACCTGTCTGGCGGCACGATGTCTGGTGCGATCGCCATGGGCACGAACAAGATCACCGGCCTCGGCGATCCAACGAACCCGCAAGACGCCGCGACCAAGGTCTATGTCGACAGCGTGGCCCAAGGCCTCGATGTCAAGGGCAGCGTTCGTGCGGCCACTACGGCCAACATCACCTTGTCGGGTACCCAAACCATCGACGGCGTGGCTGTGATCGCTGGTGACCGTGTTCTCGTCAAGAATCAGTCCACTACCTCGGCCAACGGCATCTATGTGGTGGCCGCCGGCTCATGGTCTCGCTCGACCGATGCCGACACATGGGCCGAGCTGCCCGGTGCGTTCTTCTTTGTGGAGGAGGGCACGACCAACGACAACTCTGGCTGGGTGTGCACGGTCTCTGCCGGCGGCACGCTGGGCAGCACCGCGATCACCTTCGAGCAGTTCTCTGGCGCTGGCCAGATCACCGCCGGCGCCGGCCTGACAAAGACCGGCAACACCATCGATGTGGTCACCGCCTCGAGCGCCCGCATCGTCGTCAACGCCAACGACATCGACCTCGCCACCACTGGCGTGACAGCCAGCACCTACAAGTCAGTGACGGTAGACGCCTACGGTCGCGTGACCGCCGGCACGAACCCAACGACTTTGTCTGGCTACGGCATCACTGACGCCTACACCAAGACCGAGATCGACACCGCGCTGGCGCTCAAGCTCAACCTGAGTGGCGGAACCATGAGCGGCAACATCGCCATGGGCAGCAACAAGGTCACTGGCTTGGCCACACCTACCGCCGGCGGTGATGCAGCCAACAAGACCTATGTGGACTCGATCTTGGGTAGCGCAACGTCTGCGGCCACTAGCGCTGCGGCTGCTGCCACTAGCGAATCCAATGCGGCCAACAGCGCCTCATCGGCCTCTAGCAGCGCCTCATCGGCATCGACCAGCGCAACCAATGCTGCGGCCAGTGCAACGGCTGCTGCGGCCTCCTATGACTCGTTTGACGACCGCTACCTTGGCGCCAAGAGCACACCTCCAACCGTCGACAACGATGGCGGCACACTGATCATCGGCGCCTTGTACTTCGACACCACGCTCAACTCCATGCGCGTGTGGACGGCTGGCGGCTGGATTGCTGCTGGCTCATCTGTCAACGGCACATCGCAGCGCTACCGCTATGTGGCCACTGCCGGCCAGACAACCTTCAGCGGTGCTGACGCGAACGGCAATACGCTGGCCTATGACGCTGGCTATGTCGATGTGTACCTCAACGGTTCACGCCTCGACACCAGCGACTTCACCGCCTCGAGCGGCACAAGCATTGTGTTGGGCGCGGCTGCGGCGGCGAACGACATCATTAACATCGTTGCCTTCGGCACATTCACTCTGGCCAACTTCTACAGCAAGACAGAGTCGGATGGTCGCTACCTGCAATTGGCTGGCGGCACACTGACTGGCCCCACCACACTGACCGTCAACAGCTCGAGCGATGCACTGCGCATCACTCAGGTTGGCAGCGGCAATGCGCTGTACATCGAAGACGTTGCAACCGACTCGACACCGTTTGTGGTGAGCTCCACTGGTGTGATGGGTATCGGTACCACAACGCCTGACAATGTGACGAGCGCTGGTATCGCATTGGTCTCCAACAGCGGCTACTACCCACAGCTCGTTCAACGCAACACCACTGCGGACGCCAATGCTTCGTATGTTGTGCTGGAGAAAAACCGCAACGGCGCCGCTGTGCAAAGCGGCGACATTCTTGGCAACTTAGTCTTCCGTGGATTCGACGGAACGAACTACTTGCAGGGCGCGTTCATCAATGCTGCTGTCAGCGCCACACCCGGCACGAACGACATGCCGACCGACTTGGTGTTTGGCACAACACCTGATGGCGGCTCCGGCCCGTCTGAGCGCTTGCGCATCAACTCCAGCGCTCTCTCGTTGACCGGCCTGCAAGGTGTTAAGTTTCAGGCCACTCAATCGGCATCATCTGACGCAAACACGCTGGATGATTATGAGGAGGGGACTTTTACTCCGACTGTTTTGGGATTCTCAACGCCGGGTACTGGAACTTACACAGGACGGGCTGGGCGTTACACAAAAATCGGCAATCGTTGCTTCATTCAAGTGTGGGTTAACTGGACAGATTTAACAGGGGCAAGCGGTGCGCTTGGTTTTGGTGGTCTTCCATTTACTGCAACTAACACAACTTATGCCTATAACCCGTTTGTAACCTACATGGACGGCTCAGTTAGTTTGAGCGCAAACAATGTTATTCAAAGCTATGTTCCTGTTAATGACAGCAGGATACTTCTAACGCAATATGTAACAGGAGGAGGCAATGCCGCAACCGTTCCATTGGATTCAACTGGCGGCATCATGATTACCGGCTCTTACGAAGTTGCTTAACCCATAGTCAGACCAGAATAGTTTGACCAGACACAAAGGAAACAAAAATGTCACTCACCAAAACCACCACAGTCGATCAGATCACCGTCACCGAGAACGGCATCGTTCTTTACCGTGAAGCAACACGCATCATGGAAGACGGCAACCAGATTAGCCAAACCTATCACCGCACTTCATTGACACCCGGCCAAGACCTCACAGGTCAGCCGGCAAACGTGGTTGCAATTTGCAACGCAGCTTGGACCACTGAAGTCGTTGCAGCGTATGAGGCTGCGCAAGCTGCCGCCGCTGCCGCACTGCAAGTATCACAATAATGAAGGAGTGAGAACATGAGCCTAGCTCGCAATCTTTCTAAGCTGGCCGCGCTGCTGAATGGCAACGGTCAGGTCACTGTCTCTGGGCTTGTGTCCGACGCCGACTTCACGATCAACGGACTGAGGGTCGGCAAGGGTGCTGGCTCAGTATCTACAAACACCGCTTTTGGCTATCAAGCAATAAATAGTGGTTCATCCAGCGGTGGATTTAATGTGGCTGTTGGTTATCAATCAATGGTTGCAAACACAACAGGTGCTGGCAATTCTTCTTTTGGGTATGGGTCATTAGCAGCCAACACTACTGGAAGTAATAATTTTGCTGGCGGCTTAAATTCTTTGTTATCAAATACCACAGGCGGAAGCAATACAGCCATTGGAAGAGATGCGCTTGGCTCAAACACCACAGCAAGCAACAACACCGCCGTTGGTTTTCAATCTTTATACACATCAACTACCGCAACCCGAAATGTTGCGGTCGGATACCAAGCTGGCTATACAACAAACAATTCATACAATGTGTATGTTGGTTGGTTGGCTGGAAAACTAAACACAGGCGATTCCAACGTTGTTGTTGGTGATAACGCCATGTCTGCAAGTGGGGCAGGCAGTGCTTCGGTTGCTATTGGGCAAGCGGCGCTGCAATCAAACACATCAGGAAGCTACAACACGGCAGTTGGCACCAATGCCTTGGCATATAACACCACAGCAAGCAACAACACAGCCATGGGGTATCAGGCTGGATATAACAATACTGTTGGAATAGGAAACACTCATATTGGCTATCAAGCTGGATTCACCAATGGAGTAGGCAATAACTACAACACATTTATTGGCTATCAAGCTGGATATAACGCAGCAAGAACCAGTGGAAACGCATTAAATACGGCTGTCGGGTACGCCGCAGGCATTGCGTTAACTAATGGTTACTACAACACATTTATTGGCCCGGCTTCTGGTAGCGCAGTCACAACAGGATACAACAACACCATCATTGGCGGCTTCTCAGGCAACCAAGGTGGCCTCGACATTCGAGCATTGAACAACTACATCGTGCTGTCTGATGGTGATGGGAATCCTTGGCTGTACCACAACTCAAGTACTGGTCTGAACCTTCGTGGCTCTGACACTAGCGATACAAGCGGAATTGCCTTTAGGAACAGCGCAACTACGAAATACTGGGGCATCGCCACAAACTATGCCGACTTCTTCATTGCTGACGCTGACTTTTCGCACTACGCCAGAGTAAGCCAAAACTTCACGGCATGGTCGTTTGGTTCAGATAGAAGAATCAAGAAAAACATTGCTGATATTAGCTACGGTCTTGCAGAGATCATGGCTATTCAACCAAGGCAATTTGACTACATCGCAAGCGGTAAGCATGACATTGGCTTTATTGCACAGGAGCTGCAATCTGTTATTCCAGAAGCAATTACAGGTAGCGAGATTGAGTTCTCCGACTCTGACACGCCACAAGAACGCGCATCTAAAACAATGGGTGTTTCAAAAGACATTCTTATTCCCGTGCTTGTTAAAGCCATACAAGAACTTAAAGCAGAATTTGACGCATACAAGGAAGCACACCCATGAACGAATTAACCCAAGAACAACAAATCGCCAAGCACTACGCTGCTTGCATGGACAGCGTGGCGCTCATCAACGGTGGCAAGCCTGAAGGCGTGACTGACGCTGAGTGGGCCGACACTGTTGCACGCAACAAAGCACACTTGCAGATCATGATTGCCAAAGACTTCTGGACAACAGAGGATCTTGAGCCGCTGCGTCTTGCTGCTGCGTAAGTATCACATTGCTGTAGGACACAAACATGATTGGCCAATTCATCGCAGTACTTTTCCTAGCGCGAGACCTTGCTCACCGTGCGCACCTGCGCACCACGGGCAAGGGCAGCTTCGCTGCACACGAGGCGCTTGGCGACTTCTATCCGGCAGTCGTCGAATTGGCCGACACGCTTGCAGAGACCTACCAAGGTTGCGAGCTGACGCTCATCGACATCCCACTGTTGGACAACGAGTTCCCCGGCGAGATCAAAGAGTCTATGCAGGCTCAACTCAAATGGCTCAAAGCCAATCGTTACAAGGCCGTCGAAAAAGATGAAACGCATCTGCACAACATCATCGACGAGATCATCACCTTGTACGACCGCACCATCTTCAAATTGCACTATCTGGAGTAACGATGTTTACGGACGATCAAGGTGAACGCCACGAGACAAGAGAGGAAATGGGGATCGAGCGAAAGCTCGACCTGATTCTCGACGAGTTCAAAAAGTTCGAGGGCGCGTTTGCCAAGAACGAAGATGGGTCGATCGACTTCGATGGTCACCGCAGGTACCACGAGGCGATGATTCGCGCAGCAGAAGAGCAGGAAAAGTTCTGGCATGACCTCAAGGTCGAGATCATGAAGAAGGGGATCATCGCCGCGATCGTCATCATGCTTGGCCTGCTGTGGATCGGCGCGCAAACCAAGTTTGGCTTGAAGTGATGTGGATCCATTCACACTCCTCATGGCAGCCCAAGGCATCGTTGCCGGGATCCGCTCGGGGTGTGAGATGTTGTCTCAGGGTCGCGCTGAGATCACCAAGCTCAAGAAGTCAGTAGAGGGTGGGGTAGCAGATGCTAAGGCGATTTATTCAGAAGTGTCGGGACTTTGGAATTGGCTTAAAGGCCTATTCGGAGGCGGCACGCCAACTCGACCAAGTGCTGCGCCAGCAGTGGTTCCCACCGAAGCCAAGCCCGCAGGAAATAAAGGCAGTGCAGGACGAAGTGGAAAAGCTCGTCAACGAGAGCCGGAGCTCTCTTACGAAGAGTACCAAACGCAAGCGATCCACCAAATCTGCGAACAGCTCAAACAGTTCTTCGAGATCCGCCGCCAGCTCATCGAGTACTGCCGGCAGCTCGAAGAGGAAAGCAAAACGACAACCGACATCGAAGGTGCAGCACTAGACAGAATTCAAATTGAGATGCAGCTCGAACAAATGACCGTACAGATTCGGGAGACCATGATCTACACACCCAAAGATATTGGGTTGCAGTCGATCTACACACGGTTCCTAAAGATGTACGACCAGATTTTGGAAGAGCGCGAGTTTGATCGGGCCTTGAAACGCAAACAGAAGATCGACGAAGAATGGCAACAAGAATACCGCCGCCAAATCAGGCTCGCCAAACTGGGGTACGCAGTGGTGGTCCTAATGGTTCTCCTCGAGATGATGGGACTGTTTTTTCATCTATGACCGAATTCAAGTTATGGGTGATCGTGGTGACGTTGATGATCTTTTGCATCATGGGCCTGTCGTTCGCGACAGCTTACTTGGGCAAGCAACTTAGCAAAGCTGAGGCAATTATTTTGAGATTGGAAGAGAAGGAAAAAAAACGTGAAAAACCTCGTGTTGATCCTAAGCCTGATGGCAGTGATGACGGGTTGTGAGGACCGATACAGGTACTTCTGCCAAGACCCAAAAAACTTTTCAGCCAAGCGTTGTCAGAGGCCTGACTGCCTCTTCACGCAAGACTGTCCAGATTACCTTGTCGCTCCAGTGCTGGAGAAGCAAGTCCAGCAACCCGCGCCAGCAGCATCGGAGCCGATCAAATGAAAGCACTTGAAATCAAAACCGTCGATGAGTTAGTCACACTGATTCAGGTGTGCGTGTGGGCGATCGTCGCCGTGATCCTGATGGTGGTCTTCGGCGGCATCGTTGCATCGATGCTGTACTCGGTGATGTTTGTTGGTCAACCAATGAAGGCCATGTCACCGATCGACCAAGCATTCACCAAGATGCTCAACGACATCGTGCTGATCATGGCCAGCTCGATCACCACGATCATCAGCATGTTCGCCGTCAACAAGGCGTCAAAGGCGATCGCAGAGAAGATCGCGCCGTCGGTGCTACCACCCCAGCCACCACCTCCCGCGCCCGCGCCTACCCCCGCGCCTGTGGCCCCCGTGGCACCTGCCGGCGGTGGCATGCCCGACTTCAACTGGATGGGCTTGGCGCCCGTGCAGTTCGACGAAGAGTGGCGTGCGCCACCACCACCCACCACGCCGCCCGATCACCTGCACCCTGAGCGTGAAGAGATCGCGCAAGAGCGCGCAGCGGCGAGGGCTGAGCAATGAACCGCACGGCCATCACCGTGCTGGTGACCTTGCTGGTCATCTTTGGCATCTACCGCTTTGGCTACAGCAAGGGTTGGGGCGAGCGTGATGCCGAGATGCAGGCAGAGATCGCCACAAAGAACGAGGAGTCACGCGCACGGGAGCAAAAGCTCGGCGAGCAGCTCCATGCAACATCAAGTCAATTGAAGGAGGCCAACGATGCAATCACTCAAAAACAGTCTGCTCTTGATCGCGCTATCAGCGCTGGTCGGGTGCGCCTCCCCACCGCAAGTTGCGTACAAGCCAGTGCAAGTACCACTCCTGCCGGTGGAAGTGGGGACCAAGCGGGAAGCGAATCTGACCGAGAGACTCTCCGCCTTATTGCTCAAATCGCAGCCGACGGAGACCGCGCCATCAGCCAGCTCAACGCCTGCATCGACGCCTACAACCAAGTCAGGAGCCAAGTAAATGGTGACCGCTGAACAACTCCAAAAACTCAAAATCAACGCGGCCTTGGCTGATGTATTCAATGAGACCTTCGACCGCTGGGGCATCAAGACCGCACGCCAGCAAGCCGCCTTCATTGGGCAGTGTGGCCACGAGTGTGGCAACTTCACCAAGCTCGAGGAGGGTTTGAGCTACGCCGCCGATCGGTTGATGAAGATCTGGCCAAAGCGATTCCCCACCATGGAGGTCGCCCAAAAGTACGCCCGTAATCCGAAGGCATTGGCCAACTATGTTTACGCGAACCGTATGGGAAACCGAGACGAGGCCAGCGGGGATGGGTGGCGTTTTCGCGGATCGGGTTGGCTCCAGCTCACCGGGCATGACAACTTCTATCACGCCAGCAAGGCCTGCGGCGTGGACTTCGTGATGAACCCCGACCTTGTGCGCACGCCCAAGTACGCGGCCATGACAGCCGGCTGGTTCTGGGCGACCCACAACTGCAACGAGCTGGCTGAGCGCGGCGACAACCTCGCCCTGACCAAGAAGATCAACGGCGGGACCATCGGCTTGGACGATCGGATCCACCACACCAACCTTGCGCTGGCTCAGTTTGACGCCTCGGTGGTTCTTGCATAAGGCACTATCACAATGCTGTATTTTCAAATACAATCCACCTCGGCTCACTGCGTCTTTCGCAAGGGGCCATTTTTGTTTGAGGTTTAACCATGGCCACCACAGTTGAAAATCCATTTAACACAACCCAATCGAGTACCTCTGGGATTGTGAATAAAGCTATTGGTTCCGACGTTGGTAACACGGTTGCTCAATACACGCCAGAGACCCGCTCCGTCGACCCAAAGACCCAAACCTCCGCTGGCCAAGTCGAGTCGATGCTGGCCAACGACAGCCCGCTCTTGCAGCGCGCTCGCACGATCGCCAAGCAAGGCATGGCTCAGCGTGGCTTGGTCAACAGCTCCATGGCGCAGGGCGCCGGCGCAGCGGCCATGATTGACCGCGTGACACCGTTGGCTCAGCAAGACGCAAACACCTACAACGCCGTTGCGTCAGAGAACATGGCAGCGAAGAACAATGCCGGCACATTCAACGCCGGCCAGCAAAACCAGTTCGGCATTCAAAAGAATGCGCAGGACTTCTCGAAGACGGAGCGCGAGGCATCGCAGCAGTTCTCGACTGGCGAGCGCGAGGCGACGCAAAAATTCAGTACCGGCGAGCGTGTTGCATCGCAAGGTTTCACCGCCGAAGAGTCGGCGCTCTCGCGCGCACAGCAAGCGTGGATCCAAGAGAATCAACAGAAGTTCACATCTGCGCAGGCTGAACTCGATCGCGCACAGCAAACTGCGATGACCGACAAGAGCATCAAGGCTCAGTCTGATTTGCAAACTGCGCAGCAAAACTTCAACAAGGCGCAAGCCGAGCTGGACCGCAGCCAGCAAACAAAACTTCAAGACGATCAGCAGCTCTTCCAAGCCGAGCAAACGAAGACCGCGCAAACATTCCAAGAGAATCAAGCGAGGCTCGATCGCACGCAGCAAATCGATCTGGCCAACATCAATGTCAAGGCGCAGCAAGCGCAGATCCCCGCCAACTTTGCAGCCACCGTGAGCAACACCGCGATGACTGGCGTGAACGCGATCATGGCCGATCCAAACCTGAGCGCAACGGTTGACGGTACGGGAACAAGCCCAAAGACTCGCGCAATCAACAACGTGGTCGCATACGCGAACGCGCAGATCGACTGGGCCAAGAAGTTCTACGGCACAGAGATTCCAAAGATCACAACACCATGATTTACCGCAAAGCCAAACTCGAAGATGTGCCAGCGATTGTTGAAATCGCTTGCATCTCCGTCGCCAACGATCCGCTGCCGGTCAAGATCGACAAGCTATCGATGGCTGACACCGCGAGGATGTGCCTCAACCCAGCTCACTTCTTGTGGGTTGCAGAGGACGAGGATGGCAAGGTGGTCGCAGCGTTTGCTGCATGCGTGCAAAAGAGCTTTTGGTACGAGCGCATGCAGTGCTCCGTGCTGCTTTACTACACGCTGGTCAAGGGCGCTGGCCTGCCACTCATTCGTGAGTTCGCAAAGTGGGTCAAGTCACGCTCTGCCATCAAGGTAGCAGTCATTGAGTTCGAGCCGAAGGTCGACGATCGTCTGGTTAAGTTTTTGAAACGGGTTGGCTTCTCTCGAGAGAGTCTGAACCTCACATACGTTAGGAGTGCAACATGAGCAAGGTAGTTAAGAGCGTCACCCGTGTGGTGAGCAAAGTTGTCAAGAGCGCGGCGAGCGTCATCAAGAAAGTGGCGTCTTCAAAGCTCGGCAAGATTCTCGTCACAGCAGCCGCAGTCTATTTCGGAGGCGCGGCTCTGGCTGGCGGCTTCGGATCGAGTGCCGCAGGAGGTAGCTTTCTATCTGGCATGGGGACGGGGGTAGCCAACGCGGCGAGTAGTTTGTCGACGGCGTGGGGATCCGCTCTGTCTGGCAACTTCTCTGGCGCTGGTAGCGCTCTGGCTTCCGGCTTCCAAGGTCAAGCCGCTGGTGGCATGACCACAAGCATGGCCGGTGCAGGCGGAGCTGCTGGCGCTGGTACATCCGGCGTGACACAGGCCAACATCGGTGCATCGATGGGTGGTGCACAAGGCATCACCGCACCAGCGGGTGGCCTTGGCACTGTTGGTGGCTCTATCGGTGGTGGCGCAGGTGCAGGCGTAGGGGCTGGCGTCGGCGCTGGTGCTGGGGCTGGAGCAGGTGGCATGTCTGTCGGCCAAGGCCTGATGGGCGCTGCCAAGATTCAAGCCGGCACAGCATTGATTGGCGGCGTCATGCAAGGCAAAGGCCAAGCTGATGCGGTGGCCGATCAGCGTGCATACGAAGAGCGCATGGCCCAACAGTCGCGTAGCCGCGCAGATCAAAACATCGGCGCTCAACTTTGGAACACGCCATCCACACCAGACACTGCCGCCACCGGTGGTGCATTCGCATACGACCCATACGCTGAGCTGCAACGTCTGCGTGCAGCACGCGAGGCTGCCGCTGCGCAACCTGCCGGCGGCATCATCGCTCGCAACACTACTGGCTACTCGCCATACCGCACCTGAAAGGATGTTTCATCATGGCTGGACTAATCGAAAATCAAATGGCTGAGCAGGGCATGCCTCCTCAAGAGGAGGCCGAGGGCGAGGTCAGCGAAAAGGATCCCAACTTTCAGGCTGCAATTCAGTACGCAATGCAAGTGCTGTATGAGAAGGGCGCAGCAAAAGACATCGCGGCTCAAGTGCGTGCAGCGCAGGGCAATCCTGTTGAAGGTGTTGCCAACATCGCCTACGAGATCACCAGCGTGGTCGACGAGAAAACAGAAGGCGCCGTGCCCGATGAGTTGCTCGTGCCACTGGCCATGCAAATTCTCGAAGAGGTTGTTGAGATCTCCGAAGCCGCAGGCATCAAGCTCGCACCCGCCGATGTGGCTGGCGCATTCAAGCAAATGATCTTGCGCTATCTGGGCGAGCAGGGCGTTGACACTACTGAGCTGCAACAAGCGATGGATCAGGTTGACCCATCGGTGTTCGAGCAAGCACAAGCGGAAGAGACGGAACAGGAGCCAGTATGAGCGGCTTGATTTGGGCTGGTTTGGGTAAAGGTATCGCAGACGCCGGCGCGGCGTATGGCGGCGCCATGGCTCGAGCTGCTGAGTTTGATTACAAAACTCAGGAGGAGGAGCGCTCCTTCCAGCGCAAGCTGGACATGGAAGACAAGCGCGCCGAGAGCTTGAAGCAACGCGTCATCCGAGAAATCGAAGAGGTCAACAAGGCCTCCGCCGACGTCGCTGCCAAGCGTGACGCTGCGCAATTCAACAAGGACGCTGGCGCGATTGCCAACGTTGCTGGCCAAGTCGCTGGCGCATCTCCTGCCATGTCGCAAGAAGAGATCAGCCAGTTGATGAAAGACAACCCACAGTATCGCGAGACCTACCGCAAGGCTGGCCTCATCGATAAGGCGATGTCACCCGATCAACAGCGCGTGCAAGCGGCTGATGACAAGGTGCAGGGCGCTCTGCAAATCGGCGCGCACTCGTCTGTTGTCGACGCATTCCAGAAGTCAAAGAAGGATGTGCTCGAGCAGATCCGCGAAGAGAACAAAGAGCGCCGCGATCAAGCGCGCCTTGATCAGAACGATCGCCGTCTTGACCTTATGGAAGATCGCATCACTTCGCAGAACAGGACCGACGAGATTCGCGCAAACAAACCAACCGGCGGCAAGGGTAAGACCGACTCGAGCGACAAGCCGCCCACCGGTATTGACCTCGAGCGCAATGCAAAGGCCGCAGAGAAAGCGTTGGCACTTGAGCTTGGCGTGCCAGTCAAGGATGTGCCGGAGACCGTGGCTCGTTTGCGTAAGCAAAACAAGATCTCAGCCGATGCGCAGACAAAGCTCGATGCGTACAACGGCGCCCTCACTGAGTGGCAAAACTACAAGAAGAAATCAGTCGCGAGTGCGACCGCTCCTTCCGGTAATAATGCGGGGTCATCGTCCGGTAAGGACTATTCAAATCTTTGGAAGTAAAGCATGGCTAAGAAGTGGTCTGACGTAGCGGCAAGCGCCGCATTCCAGTCCCTCTCCCTTGAAGAACAAGAAGAGGCCCGCAATCAATACTTTGAGGGCGTCATTGCTCCGCAGGTTGACCCGTCTGAATTGAGCGTTGTTCGCGACCAATTCTTAGCCGACACTGCAATCAAACCCAAGGCCGCGCCCGCGCCGGCTGCCGAGGCTCCGAAAGCCGACGAGCGTGGAATCATCCAGCGCGTCAAAGACTTCATCTCGCCTGAGTACAAGAGCGTGATGGAGAACTACAAGCCCACACCTCAAGAGAAACAAGCCAACGCAGATCGCCGCCTGTCATACGGCGCCGGCCCGATCAGTTCGCAAACCGAAGCCAAAGCAGACTTGGTCCGCAGCGGTATCGAGAAGAGCGACAACGCAACCGTCAAGAAGGTTGCCGCAGAGATGGACCGTCGCAAGCAACAGAGCTTCGGCGACTTGGTCCAGCGTGCGAAAGACGCGGACCCCACTCGCTTTGAAGAGCAGGCTCAGTCCGATCAGCGCAAGAAGTTCGCAGAAGAAAACCCAGTGCTTGGCTCGATAGCATCCGGTGCAGCCGGCATGCTCAGTGGTGCGATCAACATCCCCAATGTCTCGGCTGACGCGTTCAATCAAACCTTCGTCAACCCCGTGCTGCAAGCCGCTGGCTTCAACCCAATCCCTCGCGTCGCCAACGCGCTTGGCACAAAGTACTTGGCCACCGCTGCCAGTGACTTCATGCCAAAGGTCGGCAAGCAGGAGATGGGTACCGCCATCGACCGCAGCGAGTTCACCCCATGGCTCGTGTCAAAGCTGGCCGCCAACTCACCCCAGATCGCGCAGTCTTTGATTGCCGCCTTCGTGCCACCCTTGCGTGCTGCGATCCTGCCGGCGATGTCTGGCACTGCCGCAGGCCAGAGCTTCGCCGAGGGCGACGACTCCCGCGTGGCCGTGGCCAAGGGTGCGGTGGAATACGCCACCGAGAAGCTACCGCTTGGCGTGTTCGACAAGGTGACCGACGTCCTCAAGGGAATGTCACCCGCCAAGTCGAATGCGATCTTGGCCATCGCTGGCCAGCGCCTTGTGCAGTCCGGTGGTGCCGTTACGGTTAACGGTTTGACCAATGCAATCGAGGAGACCGCCGCCCAGTTCGGTGGCAACGTGCTCGACAAGTATTTCCAAGGCAAGGACATCGAGCTCAGCAAGGGGCTAGGAGAGGCCGCCGTGGTGGGTGCAGCCGCTGGCAAGGCCATGAGCGTGCCGCAGGTCGCCGGCATCGCTACGGGCGCGTATGACCCCAATACGCAGCTTGCTCGAGCCTTGCAGCAGGGCGTCGATCAAACCGACTTCACCAGCGCCGATCCAATTGCACGCGGTCTGCTGGATCCAAACAGCTACGACCCAAGCATCATCAGCCCCACGCAGACATCGAAGATCGTCAACTTCACTCCGCCCGATTCGGCAACGAAGCAAGCCGGCTTGGTTGACATCGAGGTGCCAATCCCCAACGCGGCGCCGGTGCTGCCAGAGATTGACCTAACGACCGAACAAGAGTTCGGCCTCGACAAACTTCGCATGGGAGGCGGCAATGTCGGCACAGGTAGCACTACTCAGCCAGCGGCTGGAGCAGGCGGTGTTGGTGGGAGCGATCAGCTTGGCGGAGGCGTGGACTTTTCAGGATCTGCTGTCGATCTCGCCGGCGGACGGGTGGCTGGATCTGCCGGAGGCGCTGCACCCGATGGCCAGTCGAATGTGGTTGCTGGAAGTGCCGGCGCACAACCAGTTGCCAATCTGACAGAAAAGTATAACAATGGTGAAGTCGAGAGACTTGTTGAGCCATGGTTTGGCCGCAAGGGAGGTGGATACGCAACGCGCGCAGACGCAGAGCAAGCTCTGTCTGGTCGTCGACGCATGTTCCCCGACTTGCAGTGGCGAGTCGATCAAATGCCGAACGGCAGGTTCATGCTGGGCGGATATGAAGTTAATACACAGGAGACCACACTTGGCAATCAAACCGCTCAAGCCCAGCAAACAGAAACGCAAGTCACTGGACCAGATGGCCAAGGACTGGGTCAACAAGTGGCGACAGGAGGAGGCGCGCCGCAGATTAGCGGAGCAGCGGCTGGGCCACTTAACTTGGCGGCACAACCCGCAGATGGATCCGGCCAACCTCGAGCCCTTGCTACGCGAGAAGGTTCTCAAGCTGCTGGCCTGACAGCCCCGCTACGCCTAGCACCGCCAGCGCCTTTGCGCGTTGTCGGGCAGGTGCTTACTCGATTCAAGCAAGAGACTGGCATCAATGTCGAGATGGACAATGCACCGCTGACCGAAAGTCAGCAGGTTGCGAGCGCCCTCTCACGACAGTTTGGTCAGCGTGTCACATACCTCAAAGCAGACGCACCCGGCGCTCTGCCAAACGGTTTTGTCATTTCGCAGATCAGCAACAAAGACATCTTCATTGCCCACGATGCGGACGATGCGCCCATGTCGGTGGTGGTGCACGAGGTCTATCACACGCTGCCAGAGGACAAGCGCAAGGCGCTTAACACTCAACTGCTTGCGCTCTTCAAAGAAGAAAAGCGTGGCGAGTTTGCCGGTCAGTTTCAGTACGACCCCAACAACAACGAGTTACTCGACGAAGAGATCCCTGCATTCATGGCGCAGGCGATCAGCAAGCGTGCCGACTTTTGGCAAGAGCTGCGCACAAAGATGGGCGACGGAGAATTTGCAGAGCTGGCAAGGGTGATCCTCGACAAGCTATCAACCATCATTAGTGGCGCAAAGAAAGAGTACGGCGACGACTTCGTCAGCAAGTACATCAACGACATCGAGAAAGCCCGCGACCTGCTGAGCACTGCATACGCCGAAGCGATGCAGGCGCAAAGTCAGTCGACGCAAGAGCAAAAGCTCGCGGCCAGCAACCGCTCTGTCGACATCGGCGCCAAGCTGCAAGAGCGCGTTGATGCCGACTTCGATGGCGCAGTTGCTGAGTACAACGGCCTCGAAGGCACAAAGGGCGGTCGAGTTCTCGACACCGATATTGCACGCGAGCTGTCGCCCGACTACCGCGCCGATCGCTCTCGCTCGCTCGAGGTGCACGAGGCCGCGAGTGACTTCACTCAGCGCAACTTCGAGACACGCATGGCCAAGCCGGGTGAGGGCGAAATCGTCGCTTTCATGGCTGGCGGTGGTGGCTCTGGCAAGTCCAGCGCAGAGACCTTGCTTGCCCCAATCTTGGACCGTGCAGCCACCGTTCTCGACGGCACGCTGTCGAGCTACGACAAGGCCGAGCGCAATGTGCAAATGGCCTTGGACTCAGGTCGCAAGGTTGCGATTCTGTATGTCTACCGTGACCCAGTCGACGCACTCAAGTACGGCGTACTCACGCGAGCAATGCGTGGCGGTCGCACTGTGCCAATCGATGCGTTGGTCAAGGGTCACGCCGGCTCGAGCACCGTGGTGCGAAAGCTGCAAGCGAAGTTCGGCGATAACCCGAACTTCAAGCTGCACGTTATTGACAACTCACGCGGTAAAGATAACGCTGCTCTTTCCGATCTTGAAAGTATCACACCTGTTATAATCGACGGGTTAAAAGAAAGGTTCATCAATGCAACCGAGCAACAGTACCAAGCCGGCGCCATCAACGACGTCGTCTACCGAGCAACAGTCAACAGGCAAGCTGACGCCGGAGCAGAAGCTCAAGGCCGAGCTCGAGTGGAAGAAGTTCAACAAGGAGATGGAGTCAACCCTACGCAAGGGAATCAACTTGTCGGATCAGGAGACTCGCTAGTCCAGCGAAGCCGCCGCGCTCGCGGCGAGCAAGTTGGCGACTTCAATGTCGTCACTGCCAAGGACGGATCACTCACCGTCTACGGCGACCCAGAACAAATCCGTGCAGCCATGCCAGAGGGCGTTGTTGGTCGAGTGACCAACGACGGGGTGGTGTTTACCAATGCGGCAGCGCCTCGCGTGCGCGCCGCCCTCGAGGGCCGCAAGATTGCCTACAGCCGTGGCGGCGTCGTGACCGACAAGCTGCCAATGAAAGACGGCAAGTACCTCGGCGCACCGGCAAAGTTCAACACACCCGGCAAGATCCCCCAGCTTCGCAAGCTACTGCGTCAGCTCGCCGACGAGGGCGCACCCGGTCGCTACTGGTACGAAAACAGCAGCCGCGAAGTGTTGAAGATGGTGGGCGGCGATGTCACCGAGGCTCGCAAGTTTGTAGCCTTGCTGGCGATCTATTCGCCACAGGCAAAGGTCGATGCCAACTCCACGTTTGCATTGCGTGCATGGGCCCAATACAAGGCTGGCCAACCCATCAGCGTCAAGACCGGCGTCATGGACTCGAAGGCAAAGAATGCCCTCGACCACGTGGACGAATTCTGGTCAGGCGAAAAGACTGGCAACTTCTTTTTCAACTTGCTGCGCGAGATCGATCCATCGACTCAAGGCAAGCAAGGCGCCACGATCGATATGTGGATGATGCGCGCCGGCCAGTACGACACCGACGCGCCGACTGCCACGCAGTATGCGTTCATGGAGAACGAAACCAACCGCTTGGCCGCTGAGCTTGGCTGGGAACCCCAGCAAGTGCAGGCCGCGATTTGGGTCGCCATGAAGGCCCGCATGGAAAACGCCGGCGTCAAGAAGATGACCGAGGCGAGCAGCGAAAAGAAGGGCTGGATCCGCTTCGAGCGCGACGCCGATGGCAAGAAGAAGCGCGTCATCATCGATGCGCAAAAGCACCGCGACAACTGGCTCAAGCATTCGTTCGAGCACGATGTCACGAAGGACGACACGCAGCAAGCCAAGTTCGACTTCGGCGATGGCTTGAAGCGTCACATTGGGCAGATCTCTTTCGAGGCTCGCCCCGGTCGCAGCACCGGTGTTCTCGAGGGAATCCACACCGCGCCTTATGCGCAACAGGTGGAATTCCAACAGGCCGTGCAGCGTGCGTTCTACGACGAGCAGGGCAACGACTTGCTGGCCATGAAGCTGGGCTTGCTGGTGGACACCAGCGACATCCTGCTGCCCGGTGTGTGGCAGGGTGAGGTATCGCCAAGCTCGCAGAAGCTGGTCGCCATGGCGCCTGCAAAGGGCGACAAGGGCAAGACCAATGTCGACCCAGCACAGGCCGAGGCGCTTGGCTTGTACGCCGCTGTGGCTGGCTTGGTGGCCAAGCAAGAGGGTGTGGGTTGGCACCGTCCTTTCTACGCCGGCACGAAGCGTGATTCAAACGGCATCGACATCAACCTCGGTCGAGCCATCAACCCAGCCGAGGCGAAAGACCTCGAGGCTGCGGTGGGCAAGTGGATGGCCGACAACAGCAAGGACGGATGGCAAGATCAGTTCGCATTTATTTCTTCGCCAAACGGTATAAGGCTTGTGAATTTTGGTATCATCACAAATGACATACTCCATTCTGAGATCGTTAAGGTCGCGGAAGGTGTGCTGCCAGATTTTGATTACCGCGTGTTCGCCTCTGACGGCGACATGCCAAGCAACAATTGGAAGGAAAACCCAAATGGGCAAAGCTACGTACAAAGGATTGGTGCCGCAGGACGATCCGATCTTCTCGACTGGACCCGAGATTTTCTCGCGCCCAGAGTCCAACGAGTCTTCGACGACTTCGCAAAACGCTACGACTGGGGTGACGCAGGATCAATCCAGTTCAGCAACCGCGCCAGCAGACTTGCAGAACCTGCCGGAAGATCCAGCGTTGGGCGCGATCAGGGCGATGGAGTCAAGGTTGAAGGGGCAATCCACTTCGGAAAACAAGAAGGACTGAGTGTTCTATCTGGCTCTAGCTTTGGGTCAGGCATCAAGGGCGCCGAGCAAGCTCGGCTGTCTGAGAAAGATGTCGACCCACGCATCAAGCGTCGCGTTTATTTCTACCTGCCCGTTGAGGGCGGTATCGCTGCACCCGAAAGCGGCCTTGGCTCAAACGTCTACACGGCGACACTGAGCAATCTGTACGACCCATCAGCTGGGTCTCGCAGCTTCCCAACAACTCCGAACGCATTCGAGTCCGCTGTGCTGGACGCAGGCTTCCGTGGTTACATCAACCGCGAGCAGGGTACTGCTGTCGTGCTCAACTCTGATGTGCCCGTGAAGTTTGTTGGCAAGTCATTCGAGCAAACCGTTGTGCCTCGCAAGATCGAGCGCGCAGTTCAACCAGTCAAGACACGCACCGAAGGCGACAGCCTTGTGCGCAAGCCAACAAGCGACGAGATGGTTGGCATCGTCAAGGCTCGCCCCGCGCTGGCCAAGGCAGCCCCATCATTCAAGCTCGAGTTCGGTGAGGCTCGCGTCAAGGCGAGTGAAGCAGAGGCTGCTGATCAAGCGCTCGCCGATGCTGGCGCTTCGTTCCAGTTCGGTGGTGTGATGGCCAGCAACCGCGCGACCCCCGTGTACACCCATGTGGTGGTTGACCCTCGTGATGGCAACAAGGTGATGGGCAGGTACCAAAGCATCGAGGCTGCGCGCCGTGGTCAGGATCGACTCGATAACGAATACGGCGGCTATCGCTACCAGATTCGAGAGATCAAAACCAACGAGGTTCGATTTAGCAATCGCGTTAGCTTGGCCGACGACTTGGCTGCGCAGGACAAGTACTTGCAGCAAAAAGCCGAAGAGGCTGGATACAAAGACGCCGACGAGTTTGTTGACAAAGACTATGCCGGCTTCGTTGAAGCTGCTGCGCAGTGGCGTCGCGACAACCCAGTCGAAATGATGATGGCCAAGCGTGGTAAGCAAACCTCATCAGTCAAGCGAGCAACGAATGCAATTGCGTCGGCGATTGTTGGCCGCGACGAATTAGGCAATGTGACATTTGGCGCAGGCTCGAAGGCCTACGACTTGGCTGCAGGCTTGGCCAACACCGTGCTCGACAAGATGTACCTCAAGCCGATCGACAAGAATCTGTCGCGTGCAATGCGTCAGATGAAAGTCGAGATCGGTAAAGCACGCGAGCTGACTGTTGATGTTGCTGAAAAATTAGGCAAGCTCACGCAGCAAGAGCGCGAGGTAATCAGCGATGTGATCGAAGGCGAATTGCGCAGCGGCAAGAAACCACCAAAGCGCATTCTGCAAGTGGCGTCATCGATGCAAAGCATCATGTCCGAGCAGACTGCTGAGCTTGTGCGCTTGGGCATGCTGAGCGCGGACGCAGCCGGTCGCTGGGATGGCAAGTACCTGCCACGCTTCTACGAGTCAAAACTCAAGAGCGAGGCCAAGGGTTGGGCCAAGGCTGCCAAGGCTTTGCTTGGCCGCCAGAAGACGATGCAGGGCATCGGCGGATCGAACCTCAAGGGTCGCGGCAAGTTCCAAACAATCCCCGTTGCCGAGCTCGAGAAGTGGTTGGCCGAAGGGTGGGAGGAGCGCGATCCCAACTTCGATCCAGCAACCGACACCGAGATCACGATCTGGCGCGACTACACGCGCACAGAGCGTGACGACATGGGCGAGATTCGCGATGCCATGTTCCGTTTCGTGATGGGCTACAACAAGAGCCAGCGCGACATCTCGCTTGGCCGTCTGTACGAGAACATCGCCAACACCGTGGCCAGCAAGAAAGAACAAGAGGGCTACGTGCAAGTGCCTCGCACTAACGTCGAGGACACCTACGCGAAACGCTATGGCAAGTTGTCTGGCATGTGGGTACCACAAGAGGTGCTCGATCACCTGAGTGCATTCGACGACGCGCAGCAAAGCGAGCTGATGAAGATGTACCTCAAGGGCATGAGCTTGTGGAAAGAAGGCAAGACTGTGTTGAACCCAGTCAGCCACGCCAACAACGTGATGTCCAACATCACCATGGCTCACTTCGCCGGCGTGTCTTATTGGGACATCGGCAAGTACATCGGCGCCACCCGTGACTTGATCAACAACAGCGCCATGGTCAAGGAGGCGAAAGACGCCGGCCTGTGGACTGGCACGATGACCCAAGCTGAATTGGTGCAGTTGCTGCCAGACCAGCTAAAGGTGTTGGCCGCCAAGACCGACTCGACCCCAAGCAAGGTTGGCGGAGCTGTGTGGGACGCGATGTCGTTCTGGCTGCGCAAACCGCTCGGCAAGGCCTATGAAGCTGAAGACTTGTACTTCCGCTACCTCATCTATCGCGATGCCCGTAAAAACGGTTTGAAGCCCGCTGACGCGGTCGACTACGCGCAGAAGTACATCTTCACCTACGACGATCTGCCAAAGGGTGCCCGCAAGATTCGCGACTTCGCGTTGCCGTTCTTTGCCTACACCTACAAGGTGGTGCCCACATTGGCAGAGACCGCGCTCAAGTACCCATGGCGCTACGCTGCACCAGCGGCTGCGTTGTACACGGTCAACGCCATGATGTACGCATTCGCTGCAAGCCTCGGCGGTGGTGAGGATGAAGACTGGTGGACCGTGATCCAGCGCTATGTCACCGATCCAGAGTTCCGCGCCAAGGCGCAGGCAATGGAAGCTGACGAGCGTAAGAACCTGCCACCATGGATGAAGGGCGCAAGCCTCACGCTTGGCACCAGCAAGGCCGTGCGCCTTGGTGTCGACGAGCTGACCGGCCTGCCTGTGTTCTTGGATGTGAGTCGCATCTTCCCCGGTGGTGACTTGTTCGATGCGCACAACAACGCCGGCGGCCTGCCGTTGCTCGCGCCCATCACGCCCAACAGCCCGATCCTCACGACGGCCTACGCGATGCTGGCCAACAAAGACACATTCCGTGGCACGGAAGTGGTCAAGCCCAGCGACACAAGCGCAGAGGCTGCGGCCAAGCGAGCCGGCTGGGTGTGGTCGCAGTTCACGCCAGCGATCGCAGTGGGCAATGGTCACTTCGACCGAGCGATGAATGTGATCGCCAATCAAGTTGGCCAGCCGATCAACTTGGGCTTTGCTGAATACACCGGTACCGACAAGCAGGGCATGCCCGTGCAAGGCAAGTACGCGGCCATGCAAACTGTTGGCGTGAAGGCTAGACCGATTGACCTCGAGACATCAGAGGCGATCCAGAAGGCCGAGGTGCAGAAGATGATTCGCGAGATCGATGCCGAGATCAAGAAGATCAAACGCCTCGAGAACAAGGGCGCGATCAGCTTTGAAAACGCCGAGCGTCAGCGCGAGTACCAGAAAGAAAAACGCCAACGCCTCAAAGAGGGGTTGACGGTAGAGGGTGACGAGCGGGAATAAAAGAAGGGGCCGAAGCCCCTTCTTAAAAAGCCACGCCTCTCAGCGCGACTTCGGTTGCGTCAACGATGTTGTCGTTCTGACGCAAGCACTCGTTCACCAGTTCAGGTATTCGAGAGCGTAACTCTGGCGGCATCTTGTCGTAGTGCACGCAATGCAGCGCATGCAGCATGTCGTAGGCTGCACCACTCTGTCGCGCACCAACCAAGCTGAGCGTCTTGTCCAGTGTGCAGATGTCAAACCATTTGTTGTCAAACAGTTTTGTTACTGCTGCCTGTACTACCAGCCTCTTTGTGTCCGGCAACGCCGAGCACGCGAGCGAGATGTTCTCGCATGCCGTGGACTTGGATCTCCCAGATGGTATCCATGACTCCTCGGTTGTATGCGAGCTTGAGCTCGTGCTTGTTGAGGTAGTGTGCTCCGATGAGTCCGATCGCGAACCCCGCCATAAAGATAGAGAAAACATCAAACGCCTCCATGTTCATCTCAAACGAATGGCTTGAGGTCCGGCGGTTGCCAGCCCTCGGGTTTGCCGATCTTGCCTCCCTCGAGAATGACTGGCTCGCCATTCACTAGCTTGGCTTCGTTGGATCTCAGCACCGCCTCGTCGGCTGCCGGCTTGTTGAACCCAAGCAGGAACGCCACACCGTTGCCGGTCACCTCGCGATCGCACAACGCATCGAGCGCATGCACTCGGTTGGCGTCAGCGATGCATGCCACGGTCTCCAGCTTCTTGAGCTTGTGCGCCACCACCTTGAGGTTGTAGATCGCGGACATCAGCAAGTGATGATCGCCTCGGTCGTCAAGGTCTAGCAGCTCGAGAAACTCGACTTGCTCCTCGATGTCGCAGCCAATCTGCAAAGACGCATTCGCCGCAGACTGTTGCTTGCCGCAGCAGGCGAGCCAGCGCGCGGTGCGATCGAAGTTGGTGAGGTGTTGCTTTTGCAGATTGTGGACAGCAGAGATGGCCATCTGGTGTGCGCCACTCGTCTCTTGCCCGCCCTCTGGTCCGAACTCAACACGGATGCCGACCTCGTCGCCGGCGTCCTCAAAAAACACTGTTGCCGTGCTCATGCTTCACCGCCTTCCGTATCGGCGGCCTTTGCGCGCAGCCACTTGGGCAGGATCGGGTACATCTTGCCGTCGTGATCGATGAGCATCGGCTCGGTGACATTGTCGTTGCGAGTGACATGGCAGCCATGCACCTCACCCGGCTCGAAACCTTCTTCGACGCCGAGCTCCTTGCGTACCTCCTCCATCCACCAGCCGGGTGCGGCAATGACGGGCAGGGGTGTCTCGCTCCACTTCTCTGGTGGGATCTGTTCTTTCAACGCTTGCAGCGCGTGCTGCACGTTGGCAATGCTGTAAACGGTGGTGCCACTCATTTGTTGCTTTCGTAGGTAAAGTTGTTGGTGTCGCCGAGCCGCCACTTGGCGTGCTGCTCGACGCGGTACTTGCGTGTGGCCACCTTGAAGTCGGGGAACTTCATGTCCTGCGGGTTGAATGCAGGGTCATAGAAGCGGCAACGGTTGTTTGGCTGAAGCGCAAACTGGCCGTTCTTCAAGCGCAGCACGTTGTAGGACTTGTGCTCGTCCACCGTCTCACTGAATGTGAAGTCGGGGATGCGCGGGTCGGGGTTGGCGCAGTCCAAGGTGAACATGAATTCACCGGGGTGCAGTCGCTTGTCCTTGCCAAAGAACTCGGCTCGAAGCCCTTTCAGAAACGGCTTGTCGACCACGGTCACGTGGTAACTGAGCGCGTCCCAGATCTGCAACTCGTCGAGATCAAGCATGGCCGCGTTGACGCCCTCGTCGTCCATGTCGTCGTGCATGAACGCGGATATGGGCAGCTTGTCGTACAGCGCGCCGTACTGCGGCAGGTAGGTTTCAAACCTCAGCGCCTCACCACGGATGGACTTGACGCTGACCCAGATTCCCTCCACGAGATCGCGGTCCTTACCGTCGAAGTCGTAGAGAAACTCTGGGCGTACCTGCACCTTCACGGGCGGGAGCGGGCAAACGAAGCTCACTGGCAGGCCTCGCAAGTACCTTCGCCAGACAGGTCGCAGGCTTGGGTGCCGGCCAAGAAGTCATCCTCTGCTTGGGCGGTCGCGCGCAGGGCGTGGACCACGGCACGGAAGATGAAATCCTTGGCTTGCTGCTCGCGTGGCAACTCGGCAAAGGGCACGATGCAGTGGTGGGTCTTGGCGTCGGGGTTTTTCTCAGGTCCGTACACCCAGCCCTCGGCCACCTTCTGCGCCATCCAGCTTTCGTGGCTGGCCTCGGGGCCGACGTTCTTTTCGGTGTGCAGCTTGACCCCCAACAGGGCGCTGTCCTTCTGCCACTGGGGCGCGTCTTCCCATGCCGGCTGGCTCATGTCACCCAACGCTTGGCAGTAGGCGCGGTTCACCTCGTGGCACACCCGTGCGATTTGTTCGTTGTTCATTCGATGATCCTCCAGTCTTCGGCCAAGCAGTCGTTCACGCTGGGCACCCAAGTGCTCACAGATTCGTTCACGTTTTTGATCGCCATGTAGGCGTTGTAGGGAACGAGCGCGTCGGCGCCGAAGTAGCCCTTGGCTGCGGGCGTGCGAGCTGGGTAGCTGTCAGCCGGCACGAGGTACACAAACATGCCCTTGCCGTTCCAGCCCTCGCGGGCCACCTTCAAACCCTTCTTCAAGGCCTCGATCGCCAGACCGAAGGTCAGCGCCTCGGCTTCGCGGTACGCCTCCTCGAAGGCATCTTTAGGTGACCAGCTTGTGTAGCCGTCGGCATAGACCACCTTGTAGCCATCGCGTGGCTCGCCGGCTTGGTGGTCGACTTGCGGCTCGGCGTGAATGATTTTGGTACCGATGTAGCGCTTCATGCTCGGCCCCCTTGCAGTAGCTCCTCGGCCAGCAGGTAGCCCTCGAGCGGCCAAGCCTTGTTGATGGCGTCTTCGTAGGCAAACTTCTCGCCGATCGCTTTGTTGAACTTGGTTGGGTCGACGCAGGCGCTGGTGCCCAAGATCACATAGCCGTTTTCCATGTGGAGCTGGCACACCGTGGTGGTGGTGTCAGGCAGGACCGTGTAGGTGGTTTGCTTGACCTTGCGCTGGATGTCCTCGAGCGTCACCGTGGTGCGCTGGGGTTTGGTTTCAGGTGTGTTCACTGAAGTTTCCTTTCACTTCTAACTTGGGTTGATGAGATCGAGTATTGATGCGGCTCTCCAGCCGATAATCATTGTGATATGTTAGAAGTGAATTACACCACCGATGTGGCGCAATCCCTTGTAAACATTGGCTTTGTTGACCGTCGTAGCAGCGGACTGCAAATCCGTGTACGCCGGTTCGATTCCGACCCCCGCCTCCACGAAAAGCCTGTATCCATGCGGGTTTACAGAGGGCGTACTTCATGACTCTTGTGTAGGGTTAGAAGTACTTCTAACCTTCTTGATGCTGGCGGCTTGGCTGACATAGCCGCGACGCTTGGTGGTGTAGTGCGCCGTCATGCGCTCGGTGCTGTGACCAAGCAGGCGGCGCGCAGCGTCCATGCCCTCTTCGTCCAGCATAGACAGGCCGGCCATGGGCCGCAAGTCGCGGAGCTGAAAGTCTTGGTGATCTTCGCCGGCCTCCTCGGCCTTCTTGATGGCGGCGGATCTGGCCAACCCAAAGCGGTAGCGGAACGCGCCCACAGGGTTCAGGGCGGCCCCATCTTCGTCGACCAGTACATGACCCTTCGGATGCTCGCGATCGCCCCGTAGGCGTTGAATCAGGGCCGTCAGCTCGTCGTCCGCGACCACGGTCTTGAAGCCGGTGGTCTTGTTCATCCAAACCTTGACGGCGATCGGCGTCGACTTGAGATCGACCTTGCCCCATGTGAGGCCGAACACCTCTTGCGGGCGCGTGCCCAAGCGGGCGGCCAGCTCCATCACATCCTTGACCATCTGGTCGCCGCAGCCGTGCACCAGCCAGTAGTCGCGTGGTGTCACCTCGATCATGCGGTTGCCGGTACCGGGCAGCTTGTTGCCCGTCACTGGGTTGGCGGTGAGCACGATGTCTCGAGCCTTCGCCCAGTTCCAAAGCACCGACAGGAAGCGCATCTCTTGGCCGGCACTGTGTTTGGATGTCTTGCCACGGACGTCGAGGTACTTGACGACGTCCGATGATTTGATGGCAGCGAAGGGGTGCACACCGAACACGGGGCGCATCACCTTCAAATACTTCTTGCGGTCTTCGATCGTGCGCGGGGCCAGCTCGCCGGTGGCGACTTCGGTCTCGGCCCACTTCATGTATTCGTCGGCCACCGCGTTGAATGTGCCGGCGTCGTTGGGTAATGGCTTGGCCTCGAGTTCAGCCCACTTGCGTAGCGCAGCGGCGCGGTTGTTCCCGAGCGGCGTCCACTTGACCTTGCCGTCAACCTTGACGACATAGTAGTAGGCGACCCACTCTTTGCCCTTGCTGTTGGTCCCGCGCTTCTCGCTGAACCGTGGAAGTTTCTTCATTCGCTCGCCTTGCTGCATATCACTAATGTGATTATAAGGCCTGTGATACACGCAAGCAAGAAGCTCGTAGCTCGTGGGCGAATGAACCACTCCGGACCAGTTGGCCAAGCGTAGTGCCACACCCAGCACCAGCTAGTCCAGTAGCCGATGTACACAACGGCCACGCCAACCATGGCGAAGGTGAGAATGATCAGATCTACCGCAGTCATTTCAGTGAATCGAAGTTGAACTCGACGGAACCAGCTTGCTCTGTTTCGACGCGCTCGGTCACCCCCATTGCTCGTTCCAGCGCTTTGCGGTGGACCCTTGGCCAGCCGCTCTTTGAAATGATGAAAGGGATATGGTTCTCTTGTAGCCAAACCTTGAGTTTGTCTCGGCTCCAGTGACCGGCGATTGGGCACAGATCCACCTGTGTGAGTATGTCTTGGATCATTTGCCGTCTCGCTCGTAGATGGCGCCACGCAGATACACGGCGAGGTCGAGCACCTCTTCGTATGCGTCGCGCAGCATGTCTCGCCCGTTGTGCGGTTGCAGTGGTGTTCCATATCGCTTGATCCCAATCTCGTGGCGGGCTTGCATGTCCTGCATAACGATTGGCCAGACTGCTGGGTGACCGTTGCGCACCGGCATCGGCTGATCACCCTCGCGCTGGGGCTTTGTTGGTACACCGGCAAAGCCGGGTGGCATTGGTGTCTTGTACCGGCAGTGATCTATTGAGTTGCACATGCACTCAGGGAAAGTGCATTTGCCTGTAAATTGTTCTGGTGATATTGCCATTGTGATACTACTCTAGTCAAAAGGGAATTTCATCCCAGTTCCATTCATCGCAGCCAGTCTTGAAGACTTCTGCGGGCGGTGTTGCATTCCACTTCCAGCACACGCCTTCGCGGTACTGGGTGCAGTCGTTGCACGACTTCTTCTCGAGAATGTCGCTCCACATTTGCGCTTCGTTCATGAGCGCCTTGATCTTGACTCTGATTTCGCCGGCCTTCATTAGGTCACCTGATTGATTGTCATTCTTAACTCGTGCGCAGTGGCCTTGCTCTTGTCGACCAACTTGCTCGCTCGCTTGTACGCCTCTTTGTAGTCACGCACCGCTTGGATGCTGGCGCCGTTGATTCTCTCTGGCACCCTGCGCAGCGACTGTCGCAGCTCTGTGCGTAAGCGTTCAATTTCTCTTTCGTCTTCTGTCATGCATTACCCCATTGATATGAAACGATCGTCGGATACTTCGACGACTTGTTGACAACGATCTCGCTTGGTTTGCGCAAGATTTCGTTGCTGTACTCCAGCCACTCGAGTGCCTCGTCGGTGTTGCTGGGTATCGCATTGATTGTTGCCCGCTGCCTCCACCATGACTCGGCCTTGGTGCGTGCATACCCCGCGTGCGAGAGGCATACCCACTCTGCTGCTTTCTTAAGCAGGCCGTCGTAATACTCGACGCGCAGGCTTGGTGGCTTGCCTTCTTTCTGATGCAGTCGGTAGCGCACATCGGTGATCGGCACGGTCTCAAACATCGTTTCTTTTTGGCTGCTGAGGATCGCAGCACTTGATGCTTCGGTACCGTGCTTGATTCGCTCAGGCTCGGGGAATAGATAGCCGCAGTCCACACACTCGGTTGCGCTCGCTGGGTTCTGGCTGCCGCAGCTCGGGCACAACTTGTGTGGCGCCTCACCCTTGCGCTTGCCGGTGGGCAGGCGACCCTTGACCGCATCGACTGGACCCATGATCGCGGTGGTGTCGGTGAAGTCAGCCCACAGGCAGTCGGCCTTGCCATTGGCGATTGACTCGTTGATGTCGGCGCCCACGCAGCGCATGCCACGGCCAGCCATTTGCACATACAGGACTGGCGACTTGGTCGCCCTCAGCAAGGCGATGAAATCGATCTCTGGCGCGTCGAAGCCGGTGGTCAGCACCCCGACATTCACCAAGCACCTGATCTCGCCACGGCGGTACGCGTTGATCAATCTGGCGCGCTCGTGCTTGGGCGTCTCACCGGTTACCAGCTCAGCCACCACGCCACGGAATTGGAGCGCGTCTCGCACGTGCTCAGCGTGGGCGATCGTCACCGCAAACACCAGCCACCGCTTGCGGTCCTTGGCCAGCTCAACGATCTCGTCGCATGTAGCCTGCACCAGCTCCTCGGTGTCGGTCACCTTGGCCAGCTCGCTGATCACATAGTCGTCGCCGGATGTGCGGACGTCCTGCGAATCGATGCGCGTCACGGTGGGGGCCGGCACGAGCGGAGCGAGGAACCCCAGCTCGAGCAACTCTTTCATCTTCACTTGCGTGGCGATGTTGGTGAACAGCGGCTCGTCGCCGGCGGTCAGCCACACACCGTTGCCACGGAACGGCGTGCCGGTCCAGCCAATGCATCGTGTGTGCGGGTTGTACTTGGCCAAGTCGGACAGGAACGATCGCCACATGCCGGCTTCTTTGGGATTGATCAAGTGGCATTCGTCGGCCAGCACAATGTCGATGCGGCCAAGCTCGTGGGCTTTCTTGTAGATGCTGCCGATGGTGGCGTAGGTGAGCTGGCAGCCAAGCTGCTTGCGTCCGATCGCTGCGGAGTACAGGCCGACGTTTGCCTCTGGCCAAATGCGCACCAGCTTGTCGACGTTTTGCTCGAGCAATTCTTTTTGGTGGACCAGCACCAGAATGCGCGTACCTCTGAACTCGGTATCAGCACGCTGTGCCAGTGCCGCGATCATGAGTGACTTGCCTGCGCCTACGCAGGCCTCGACGATGGGGTTGCCACCATCGTGCTTGTTGAACCAGCCCCACAACTCATCGAGAGCGCGGCCTTGGTAGGGACGTAGCTTCATGACACCACCTTGCTGGTGAAGCCCTGAGCTGCAACCTGAGCCTTGACCTTGGCCACTTCGCCGAGCATTGACTTGTCGGCCAAGTCGCGGATCTCGTGGCTTGTCAGTGCAGCAGGGTGCTCGCCATTGCTGAAGCCTTGGCCACGGGTGTCGATGTAGTCCACATCACCATTGACATAGTCTTGCTGCGTCGCAAACTTCTCGAGCAGGATCGGGATGTAGCGGTG
>JACCDZ011030729.1_pt1 | contig 57977 bp, 47 predicted proteins | sample 7449551 | NCBI WGS metagenome assembly JACCDZ01 (sample SAMN15323452, study PRJNA562643) | freshwater metagenome | isolation source: river surface water | place: USA:Blue River Watershed | collected 2017-08-18 | reverse complement strand
CTAAGAAATAGAGAAAGCCCCGTCCTTCAGGTCTGCGTGATCTCTAGTTAACCCATCAATCGCCGGTAGGACAACCGGTGTCAGCCTGTGGAGAGGTCTTCGCCTCTGGTGTCGCAAGACATTAAGCGTCTCGATGAAGCAGGAACCCCATACCCGTGAGGGTGGGAATCCCCGTCTTTTAAGGCGGGGTGGATGTCAAACTAAGAGGAATAACAATGTATATCTCGATAGACCCAGGAGTGAATTTCTGCTCCATAGTGGTCATAGACAATAGTTCAGGGTTTAAAGTAGTAGAGTCTAACATAGTCAATAATACTAGGAAGTTCAAAGACGAAGATAAGAAAGTAGAAGAAGAATTCGGGACAAGACTGGCTAAGGTCATGATCATACTTAACAAGATAGAAGAAATGCTTGGTAAATATGAAATAGACACTCTAGTGGTAGAAGCCCCGTTCTATAACTCTCTTACGCCTCAAGCATACGGAAGCTTATTAGAAGTTATCTTTGCTATTAAGTATAAGATAATCTACGAGAGGAAACTAAATTTCAAGCTTATAGAACCTCTTCTAGTTAAGAAAGTTTTCAGCGGAAAGAGTATGGCCAATAAACTAATGATGAAGGAGTTTCTTATAACACATGTAAGTAACGGTGCTATAGACATAAATGGCTATGTAATAGATGAACTTACAGAACACGAGATAGACGGCATAGCGATAGGTTATACATATCACATCAACCAAGGAGTTAAGTAATGGACATTTTAGCAAAAGTATTAAGTGTATTGACAGCAATTAAAGATTTCGCCCTTCCTACCTCTGAAACAAGTAAGAAAGTACTGGCTTCTATATTGGCTGTATGTTTACTGTATTTTGCAATTGACAAGGCAATCACAGGTGTCTTTGACTACATGACCGCTTCCAAGAAGTCGTCAGTGGAAGCAGAGCTTGCTACGGCTAAGAACAATCTAGCAGAAATACAAAGAACCATGCTGAACAACAAAGAAGAAATGGCAAGACTAGATAAAGCAAATAAAGAGATGGAGTCAGAATTGTTGAAATACAGAGGCGACGTAGCTAAGACTAAGACCAAAGGCAATAATGTAACTAAGTCTAAAGAAGAGAAAGATAAAAGCGTAGACATAGATTCCGGTTATAAAGTAGATGTTAACTACTACTGTCTTCCTAAGACTAAATACGACGAACTGTCTGCTAACAACATAGACGCCATCATCAACATGACTAAGGGGAAATGAAATGCGTAAACTATTATTAATTGCTATTGCTCTTATGTCTCTTCAAGGCTGTGAGACTTTCTCTAGAAGAGAAGTTATTGTAGAGAAGATGGTATATGTCCACCCTAAAGTTCCAGCAGAAATGTTAGAGAACTGTGGAACACCTCTACCTATCTCTAAAGAAGAATACCTTGCGCTAAAACCGCATAAAAGAGAAGACTATCTTACCAGGTACTCTATAGATGTTCTAACAGAGTTAGAAGTGTGTGGTAAGAAAGTCAAGTCTATCTCTAAGATAGTAACAGACTTCCAGAAGGAAGCAGACTCCAGGAACGCTAAAGATGAAAAAGTCAAATAAAGAAGAGATAAAAGAAGCTAAGGATATACTGGCTGATTTGGCTAAGAAGAATCACGAGCTAGAAGCTAAGGAAGAAGCAAGAGACATTCATCTGAGAAGAATCCTTAACCACTTTAAATACGATATGACGGAAGACGCTCAGTTGTATATACTTAAAGAACTGCTTAGCTCTCTGCACTATAAGTCAATGATTAAAGACCCAGACTACATGTTGGAGATAAGTAATATCAAGTTAAGAAACTTCTTCTTTATCTCTGCTTGCTTATTCTTCGTGGCGTCTATAGCCTATCTTGGATTCTACGACACTTCTTACGTTAAAGGTTTCTTATCCTACGTTAAGGTAGTGATAGACCTATATAAATCATAACCTAAAGAAAGACCGACATGATAGTTAACTATAGACTCTCCGTAGACGCTGGATATAAAGCAAACATAGCCACCATAGGCATGACTAACTACGATCCGCTAGCTATACAGTATAAAGAGAACTTTCCAGACGTTAAGCTGACAAGACCTAATACACACACGGAAATGTTAGATCTACATACCAAATGTCTTTTAACGGTTAACGGTTATATCCACGATACTGTGTTTGATAACGGTAATCTCTATATACCCAATGCAACTAAGTCTATGCTTAAGCTAAGACAGAACCATATAGGTATTATGGCCTTTGACAGACTGTCTTCCCCTCTCGTCAAGACACATCTAACTGACGGAATGATCTCGTCAGAGGCAAACATTCCTATATGCGAGAAAGTGTTAATCACGTTCGATAGAGATATAGGTAACTGTATATTGGTTCTTGCTGGCTATATGATATTCGAAGATCCAGAAGTCTTCTATCGTATCTCCGACAGAACTTTTGCTCTGAGACTAGATAGGATAAACCATATCGAAAAGATATACGAACTATCTAGACACAGAGACATACTGCCAGAGTTGGGTATAAACCCGCCGGACGTTAACCCTCTTCTGTTAGACGCAAATCTAGTTAAAGGGGAGCACGCTGTAAGGAAGTTTATGACTTTAAACAACTCGTTCCTAGTAGAAGTTCCTGGGACTATAACTACTAAGAAGATATACGCAGAGCACAGTAACATTCCTGGCACTATGAGAACAGAAGTAGGTCAAGACTTACCTCTTATCACAGGTTACGGTAAACTCTCCGAATATAAAAAGACTAAGAACATAGAGAACAAATACACTATCAGCACTGTAGACGCTTATAGGGATAACTTCCTATTTAGCAAGATGCAGCAAGATAGAGTAGAACTATATAACAACAACAGAATACCAGGAAGAACATACGACTTAGCTCGTGCCTTCTTCTTGGAGATAACTATAGCATAACATAACAAGTCACTACGGGTCCATAGAGACCCGTAGTGACGTTTATTCACGCTAACATATAGTAGACATTGCCGCAGAGCTTAGAACCTCTTCTATCGCCTTCGTAGACCTTAGCTATTAGAGCAGTAGGTAAGTTATAGACGAACTCAGAAATGATCTTCTCAAAGCCAGTATCGAATAGCCTATTATCAAGGATAGCTTCTTTAAGTGTAACAGATCTTCCTTCTGTGAATATTCTTCTAGAGAGGAACTTCTCGTCCCATAACCAATTAGCAGCTAGCTCTGGAAGAGCAAATACTTCATCGCCATAGTTAACCTTGATAAGCTCGTTGAACTTCTTCTGATCAACTAACTCGTCGTTGCCTCTGGTAGAATTAACAAAAGACACTATAGCTATGCTGATAAAAATCTTACTTACTTTAGAAGGCAATAGGTAGAATATCCCAACCATGAATGAGATAAATACATTAAGCCTAAAGTTATTTAGCTTTGTTAATATGGAAGAGTTCATAATTAATTCCTTGCGCTTATCCCGCTTAATAAACGCTAGACCAGTTTAATTGTCCATATATAGACGGGTGGATCGGTGTACTTCAAATTATGGCTTGCATCTGAACCAGATATAACAACATACATACTAACTGTATAGACTGCTCGTGTTCATATTTAAAAATACACTAAGCTGTTTATATCGTGGTACTACATTCCGAAGTACTTCTTACCAACCACCAAAGGAGAAGCCAGATGGCTATCAATTTCAAATCAGAAACCGTGCAGAAGCACAAAGAACTAGCCGACAAAATCAAGACAGGCTTGACTATCGAAGGCAGTAACATCAAAGAGACAGAGTCTCACAGTGCCTACTTTGCCAATCTACCAGAAGGCCTGACCAAAGAGGCAGTAGAAGATTTGTCTAAGTACAATGGTCGTTTTGTTACCGCAGCCCACGTTGCAGTTGGCGAGATGGCCGGCGACGCTTTCAAAGCAGATAAGAAACTTGAAGAAGTAACTGCTGCTGTTGGTTTCTTCGGCAAGCAAGACACAATCGACATGCATGTGTCTAAGTCTAAGACTTACCAGAACCACATGGCTAAGGATGATCAAGACAAAGAAATCACCAAACATTTGGTAATCAAGACAGTTGTGGAAACCCACAGCGGTAAAGGCGCTGGCTTGAAGGCTGCCCGCAATGCCATGTCTGAAGAATTCAAAGACTTCTTCAGCAAGTAAGCTGTATCGCTTACATCAGAGATAACGACACACGTGTCGTTATCTTTTTCAAAGAAAAAGCAGAAAACACATTCAATTGAAAGACAGACAAATGAACCAATCACCAATCCCCAAAAACACAAACAAACAATCAGACAAGAATCGTCGTAAACTACCTTCTGCGGTAGAGGTCGCTATTTCCGCGGAGTATCGCGCTAAGTTTAAGCGCGACGGTGTAGACCATATCCGTTTATCTGTATATGGCGTAACTGTAATCGGAAAGTTCTTAGATCTGGAATTCAAACGTGTATTCACTATTCCTGGTATTGGTACATTCATTTCAGCACGAGCTTTTGCCGACTGGCTTTGCTCTAACGGTAACGACATCTACCGCACTAATCCTTCTAACCCACGTACTCGCAAACTTAACCCGATGTACCATCACGCTAGTCTGTACGCTAAGTACTATCAACTGGCTAACTATGCGTCTGCTATCAAGCACGACGAAGAGCGTTTGGCAGATCTGGCTTTGGTTGAGTACGATGTTATCAAAGACACTCACTTGAAGGTCTTTAAACTGAAAGGACTACATACAGTAGACACATTGCGTGCTATGGCAGAACACGTTCTGACAAAACCAGAAGTAGAATATGACTTCGCGGGTACAGATACTTATTCTTTCCTGGATAAGATCTTGGACACGATTTCAGAGATAACTTCTCCAGTTGTTAATAAAGACCAACCAAAAGCGGCTAAAGTGGACACGACTGAGACTATGAACATTCTCAATACGTCTAAACCAACTATCCCTGCTTTTGCTAAACGTGCTTCTGCGGCGGCTGGTCGAGGTTTGGAGGAAACAGCTGATGTCGACTACAGCGTTACATACCCCACAGAAACGGCTAACTTAGAAGATGTAATCGCCAGTGCAGAGGCAGACTGTTCAGAACAGACAGCAGAAACTGAAACTAATAATGGCTCTGGCGGCTTTGAGCCAAACAACGATAGCGCTATGTTGGAACACCAAACACGCGCAGAAGCAAACCAACAAGTTTAATAAAGGAAAGAAAATGACTAAAGTACTATGCGTGTCTAAAGAAGACTACAGCAAACAAGTAGAAGAATCTAAAAATGGCGTAGCCACGGAACTACATAAAGTTCGTTTCGTAGAACGGGACATTTGTGAGAAACAGGAAAACGGCTGGCTCCAGTATGTCCCGTACATGACGGTCTATGTAAATGACTCTTCTTCAGGTAAAGTGGCTTTCTTGGTTTACAATCGCCCTGATAAGGGTGAAGGTGAATCTCGTCTCAAGGGCAAAGCCAGTATCGGTTTCGGCGGTCACGTGGAAGAACAAGACTACCTGTCATTCATGAATGTAGGTCTTGAAGAAGAAGACAAGATTACTTCTGTTCCTGAAGGCGACATTGAGTTGACCAAACACGCCTTAACAGGCATCATTGCTCACTGCGCCGATCGTGAACTTAAAGAGGAAATTGGCTTCAGTCTTACAGAACTCGTGACTGATCTGACAAACGAACCTAAAATAGATCTCGTTGTACGTCAGATTTTAGATGAAAACGATACATCTGGTGTAAACGAAGTTCATCTGTGCTGCTCTTCTCTGCTAGAAGTAAGTCCTACTGTATTCCACAGCGTTCTGACTAAGAATGAGGAAGATAATCCAGAGGTAGAGAAACTGTCTTACACGGAGATCAATTACTCGGCTATTCTGCAACGCTTTAACGTAGAGAAAGACGTTACACAGGCTTCTGCGGAAATCGCCTCAGAGTTGAACATGGAACTGTGGTCTAAGACTTCTCTTATCAGTCTCCTGTACACGCGTATGGGTGAGATTGTTAGCAAGATTAGTTATTCTGATTTGTTCATTGCCTACGTCAACGCCTTGGCCGCGGAAACGACGGACGAACTTCAAGAACCAGCGCCCGAAGAAACAGAAACTCAAGAACCAACTGCTTAATGTTCTTTAACTAGAACTTAATGTACAAGACTAACAGGATATCCTGTTAGTCTTGTATTTATTACAATCCTTTTTTTATTGTTTGATTATCAATATAAGAGGTGATTGACATGGCAATGCCTAATATTTCAACAAAGACAGACTACTCGGCTATCAAGTCTAACACAGATGTTATATTTGACTCAGAGTGGGCTAAGTCTACATTCATGGTTCCTGACGACGACATAATCACAGGAGACGCATACAGCAAATGGCTAAAAAACAACCGATACTACTGCAGTGCTGACAGTAAGTTCACATGCACTGCGCCAGGCATGAATGTGGCTTGTAATCCTAAGTCACAGTTCACTAGGTATGCGGATATAAGGCGTAAGGGTAAGATAAGAAACAGAGGTAGGGTAGAAGTTGGTCCAACCAGTAACCAATTCGGTCTAGGCATGGGTAGATATTATTCAGAGGCTATAGACGACAACGAACAGAGAGTTTACTTTAAATTCGGTGTCCCTAAATATGCCCCTCTTCTTCTGTGGGTAAGTAAGTCATTTGACATCGACAGAGTTGTGTTACAGAATAGAGGCGTTATCACTAGCGCGTTTATTAGAGCGGTAGGCGCTGCTGCAACTATCTTCGCCGTGGCAGGGGCGCCTCTGTTTGCTTTGACTAGTTTTATAGCCGGAGCAGTTATAGACACGACTAGATTTTATTCTGTTAAAGACAACATGTATACATACTGGGCCACAGTAGAGAACTTGTTAAACAGCATGGTGGCTAAAAGAACAATGTTACCTCAGACGCTTAAGTCTTTTGGGTATAAGTTAGACAACACTATAAGTCAAGAACAGAAGATAACACAGAAGTTCTTAGACAATATAGAAACATTTCTACCAGGCATAGTGAATAAAGACTCTGGTAGAATAAGCGTACATGCTATAGCGCTTAGAGCACAAGCCGCTTTTAACAGAATGTACAAACAAGAATTAGACAGAGCACAAAGACAGAATCTATCACAGGACTTTACTGGTTATCCTATAGCCGCTGAATCTCACGATACATATTTTACTAACTCTAGTGGTGAAATAGGTTTCTTCTCTAAGTGGATATTTAACAATGCCTATAACTTACTTATGGGTAAGGAAAAGGATACCGCCACAGAAGACGGCGGCAGTATTATTGAATTCGATCCTCTTTATACTGACGCCGAAGGTAAACCTATTTCTCTAGCCGCATCGCCTGGAGAAGAGAACACAGAAGCCTCACCTAAGTCAGCAGATCAGGTTATCGAAGAGAATGCTAAGTCTTCGGCTAAAAGGGACACTTGGGGTAAGTTTAAAGAATACGCTTTGTCGTCTTTATCCGAAGGCGCTGGTTTTGCTGTGTTCAACGTAGATTCGACAGGTTCTGTGGGAGAGTCTTTTAGTAACTCGTTCGGAACTAATCCTCTTGAGTCTACCTTTAACTCTATAAGTGCTAAAACAAGAAACCTAGGCAACTTAATGGCTTCTGCTACCGACATACCAATTGTCTCAGACGTAGTCAAACTAGCGGCTGACTCTGCCGCTAAAGTTCTATCTTCTGCTAGCTTCGGTTTGGCTAATCCTCTTCTTGCTCTGGCATATGGTGTTTCTGTCAGCATGCCTAAGGTTTGGGAATCTAGTTCTGCGTCTCTGCCTAGAGCTTCGTATAAGTTTAAACTTATATCTCCATACGGCAATGCCTATTCTCAGCTGTTCAAGATCTACCTTCCTTTGTCTATGGTGCTAGCCGGAGCTTTGCCTAGATCTACAGGTAACGCCACTCATACGGCTCCTCCTGTGTGTCAAGTGTTTGACGTAGGTAGGACAGCTATACAACTAGGTGCTATTTCAGACCTATCTGTTACAAGAGGAACTTCTAATTTAGGGTTCAGTAGATCAGGACACATGAACGCTATTGATATAGACATATCTGTGGCTAACTTAGACGAGTATATAACTCTTGATGTTTCAGAAAGCGGTGTTCTTATAAAGGCTCTAGAGTCGGCTAAGAACTTACTTAACTTCTCTGAGTCACCATTAGGTGCTTATATAAACACGTTAGCGGGTGTAGACGTGTATACTCAGGTGTATCAGTTGCCTAAGGTTAGACTTAAACTAGCCGAAAGGTACATGGACTTTAAAGCAGTGATAGATCCAGATCCAGCGGCCTTTGCTGCTATGACTGTGGATAAATTCGGTAGGTTAGGTCAATTTGTTTTAGGTAATAATTTCCAAGCAGTAAATAACATAACAGGTCGTTAAACATGGACTATAGAGTAGAAGAAGTTATAAGGGAAGGCTACACTCCTGTCATCTATATAGATACGGAGTTGTTTAACCCACGTTCAGATGAAGTAAACGCTATAGTGAAAAAAGCTAAAGCAAACTCGATAAAGGTTCTAACTGATAGAACAGTCGAAGGCATTTCCGCCAGACGTAAACACTATGTTTGGAGATACGGTCATATTCCTAGAACTGTTGAAGTCAGGATAAAAAAGAAAGGTACTATAGTTCCCGGGATATTCTAAATAGATAACAAGAACACAGGAGAATAATCTCCTGTGTTCTGTTTACGCTGTTAGGTTACCTAAGATAACGTCTAGTGTGTCTAGATCGTTGCTAAACACGAATTGATTATTGGAGAAGTAGTACTCTTTCCTACCTACTGCCTTCTCTACTTCAGCGACAGCTTCGTCTGTAGTCACTACGGTGAACGATCCAGTGTCTCCGTCATAGTCGCCGTCTAAAGCGGCTAGATGAGACGGGTGAACTATAAGAGTGTTAACGAAGTCAGATGTCTTATCAGGAAAACAATGAGCTACATTATCGGTTTTATTCCATTCGCTGTCTAGTTCTGTTACAGTAAAACTATTGTTAGTAGTAAGTACTTTAGCGTAACTTGGATATATAGAACCATAACCAATGATAGGATAACGAGTAACAAAGCCAGGATACTTACCAGACAGATGGTAAATGTTCATATAGATGAACTCATATAGAGTAACAGGAGACACGTTCTCTTTGTCAAACCCAGGAGGAAGTTCGTCTATGTCCTGAAAGAACTTGAACACGTTCCTATCCCTATAAACCAGACCCATGTAGTGCTTACCGTTATTGAGTAAGATAGGCTGATTCCTTAAGTCAAGGTTGCCTAGACTAGCGATTACCTTCATTAGACCTTCTGAAGAAGTCCATAAGTCATAGTCTTTCTGGACATGAGAAGAAACAATCTCTTCTCTTTTAAGTGTCTTAACGTTGGTAAGATAAACAGTGTTACTGTTCTCTACGAAGATGTCTCTAATGTACTTGTTCTTTATCTCATATAGAGACTTAGGAACCAGAGCACGCGCGAACTGATGTAGACCTACCATTGTCTCATTGTACTTGAGCCTGTTGGGGTCATCTATGTCTGTACTTCTCTCCACATAAGCAGTAAGAACGTTCCTAGTTGAGTTAAAGATCTTCCTAGTTAACCACTTACCTAGAATGAGTTTATGTTTGCCGTCTAGTAACGACTTGATGTAGTTAAACAACTCTAGTACAACATTCTGTACACTTGCCGCTATCGAGTCGTACACATCCGGAGACTTCTGTACTGTATGCGGAACTATAAGAGAAGTCTGGGATATAATCTTCCTATAGTAACCATTGATCTCATCTTCTTGAGGTTTACCAGAAGGATCTACTGTATAGTCTCTAAGGGCAGCAGGCATAACTAGAAGATATCGCATAGTTAGCTTATCTTCTTTCCTTGCTTTCTCAAATAGCTTTATGTAGAAGGATCTTTGTTCTGAACCTGTTTCTTCAAACTTAAGTTCAGGTAGATGAGACATAAGGAAGTTGAAGCCAGTAGAAGCCGATTCCTCATTAGACTTCTCGAACATACCTGTCTTTTTATTGAAGATAGCATATACCTTACCTTCTGCTATTTGTTTATAGAAAGCTTTCAGTTTGGTTACGATGTGATAGACAAAAGGATGCATAACAGTTATGCCTAAGTCTATATAACCAAATGTAGTAGTTCTCACAGACGCGCCTACTGCTCCAAATATGACGGTAGAGAACAAACCTTCATGATGAAAGCTGTTAGTGTTATCGAAGATCTGAGGCGATGTTACTTTGCCGCCTAAAGAAGCAAGTGTTTTCTCTTGTACCTTAAGCAGGTCTAAATTAAACGTAGCTTTGTTAAATGTATTTGTTTCCATGGTTTCTCCAGTGTTCAATCTATTAACAATATTAATGACTTTGAATTTTCTTCGATGACATATATAGAAAGTGACTATAGTTGTCTGCTATATGTCCTGTTATAACACATACACTTTCGATATGTGGTAGCAGTAACTCATTAAGGAGAAAGACATGGATAACATGGATAAAAAGCCATGGGGATTCGACCAGTTGACGGACCTAGCGGCCAGAGGCAAGTGCGGGACGACGGTTACCGTCGTCCATCTGGACGGACGACCAGTGTGTAAGGTGTTTCAGCCGGACACCTATTTGTCGGTAAATGTGGACTACCGAGACCCCTCTCTAGGGGATTCGGTGGTAGACCCCGACGGCAGGGGTCGCGGTTGCTGGCGAGTTACGGTCCTAGACGTCTTCGACGGGTACGTCGACACGGTCAGGACAGTGGACCTGTTCCACTGGCCAGACCTTGTCAAAACGCTCACAGATGTCTTCGGAGTACTGTGAGCTATTGCCCTAGTATACCTATCCCACGTAACGGGTATGCTAGGGTCTACAAGAAACACTGTGGGGTGTGTTTCTTTTTTTCTTTCCTGTTTCATGGTTTGATACGGATATTATACCAGGAGCTGATTATGGCTAGTAAGAATAAACCTAAAGGTAATAAAGCCGAAAAGGGCGATATAGACGAATTAGACTTTAGTGAATTTGAAAATGAAGACTTTAGTGGTGATTTAGACTTTGATGAAGTAGACTCCTCTAGATCGCCGTCTAAACTAGGTGTGGCTAAAGAACTAGCTGAATCCGCAGTAAGAGACGGGACTTCTACCTTCATCTCTAGAACAGCTAAGAAAGCTCTTCCTCCGGAATACGAAGACCACTACTACGAAGCAATGGACTACGCTGACTTCGGAAGAACTATCTTCACGGAGAATAAGCAAAAGCTAGATAGGTCCATGTATAAACTTGGCAGAGAAGTCAAGAAAGTACTACCCTTTAAAATAGGGATGTTAGACAAGTATCTAGAGAACGCAGAATCAGAGCACGAGACACAGAGACAAGAGACTGAAGAAGCGCAACGAGACGCTAGTATACAATCTAGTCTCACGTCTATTTTCGATAAACAAATCGAAGTACAGAAGGCCATAGAAGCTAAGAGAGAGGCCTCTGACGACGTAGACAAGAAAGAGGACATGGTTAAGACTAAACTTAACCTAGATATCCTTAAATCAATCGACAGCAACACAGGCAACAGTTCTTCTTTTACTCTACAGATCACTAAGGAGTATTATAGAAAGTCTTTAGAGCTTCAGTACAAGATGTATTTTGTACAAGCCGATACGCTTAAAACCATTAAGGACTACTATAAAGGCTTCAGTGTACAATTCGAGAGTATCGTTAAGAACACAGGTTTACCTGACTATGTCAAACTTACGTCTTCTGAAGTACTCAAGGAAGAACTCAAAAGACAGGCAGCTAAGAAGATATACGAGAAAACGTTCAGCAACAATGAATATGTCCAAGGCGTTAAGAAGAGGATATCCGGAGCTATCTCTAATAAAGTTTCTTCTGTAACTGACGCTATAGGAGGAGCAACCGATGCCCTAGAACAGATCAATTCTACCTCAGGCGACATGGGTGGTTCTGCTTTAGGCATGTTGGGTAATATAGCCTCAGGTATGTTAGGTTCTTCTGTCGCAGAAAAGATAAGTGATAAGTTCTCTCCTAAGATCAAAGATAAGATCAAAGACAATAAAATCATAAACACAGGAGCTAATCATCTTGCCAACTTGGCTAATTCACCTTCTTCATACTTCGCAGGTCTTAGAGACACTGTAGCGGAACTGAAAGATAAATACTCAGCAGAGTCTACTCCTTTAGAACAATTAATGAGCAAAATGTTAGGTGTTGCTTCTGCCGGTCTTGATCTGACTAAAGTAGACGCGGTCGACACTAAGGTAGCAGACGTAAATCTGTCATCTATGACCTCTCCTGCCGTGTTTGATAATAAAGTACACAAGAGTATAACGGAAGTAATTCCTGCATACTTAGCTAAGATACTGGTTCAGAACACGTCTCTTACAAGTATGTTTAGACGAGCTAATAGAGAAGCCATAGGAGACGAAGGAGAAGCCAATGAACTCGTTTACAACTTCGAGTCGAGAGGCCTTTCTACTATGGCTGACATTAAGGCAGCAGGAGATAAGTATATCTCAGCTGCGGCTGGTAGGTCTAACAACAAAGCGGCCACTATTAGAAACAGTCTTGTTTCTGGTTTAGAAAGACAAGTCGGAACAGCTAAAGCCGGCGAATCAGAAGAGAGGACTAAAGCTAGAAAAGAAAGACTAGCGTCTATACGAAAAGTCACTCAGAACAAAGATAGCAACAAGAAACTAGAACAGTTCATAACGGAACTATCTAAAGAAGAAGGCGTAAATCTCAACTATGAAACTCTTGTAACTAAAGGTATAGCTATAGCGGGCAACAGCAGCAACGCTAAACTAAGAGCACTGTCTGAAGATAGTGCCGTTGCCGAGTACATAGACGTCATAAGCAAGAACTCTAGTAAGGAGTCTACGAAGAACGCAGATAAGACAATAGTTGACACGACTAGAGATTATCCTATAAATGCAATACTTGCTCTCTTTAAAGCCTCTAGTACTTTAGCAGGCGAGAAAGCTGGATTCAATATAAAGCCAGAGATAGCAACGCTCATAGCTAAAGCCTTCTCTAGGTATCTGGGCGACCGCAACCTAAGCGGAGGCCAAGACGTAACAGTCGACGCTATTATTAAAAGAGGTGCTCCGGCAAGAGGACTTCCTGCTATAAAAGAAGGAAGCGATCTAACAGCAGCAGACAAGCTTCTGAACAAACAAATCAAAGAAGCCCTTGAATGTTTATCTATATTTGCCCATTATGTGTCTAAGATTAAGGCCATAGGAGAACCTAAACTCTCTGAACTACAGAGACTACTTGGTGCTGTCAACTTAGAGATAAGAAACAGGACCAACACAAGCATAGAGTCTGTTAGACAACTAGACGCAGTATACCATCAACTCGGACTATCCGGTAAAGAGATGAGTTATAGAACTATGGCAGAAGGCAGGCTTATCACTAAAAACGAAGACGAGGCTTCGTTTAAAGAGATAAGTAAAGAAGACACTGTCAAGTATCTTAAACTACCTAAAGAAGAACTGCAAAAACTTAAAGACAGTAGGCTTAGGTCCGGTGTTAATGACAGCATAGAGTCTATAGCCTCTAGCGGCAAGAATATAGGTTCCACTGCAAGTAAAGTCTTTAAGGATATTAAGAGTCAAAACTCTATCTTCGATATGGTTAAAGCGGGTATATCAGGCGTAGGGGAAATCTCTAAATCCGCTAAAGACGAAGCAGTTAAGAACTTCGATAAGGCTAAATCAAATCTAGAAGGACCTATTTCTAGACTAGGTAACTCAATCAACGCTACAACAGCGAAAGCAGCACTTGCCTCCATAAACACTTACGTTAAAGCTATGGAAAAGGGTATTAAAGAAATTGATGCTCTTAAGGCTAGTTTAATAAAATCTAGAGACGATAACGTTCGTGGTCTAGAAGAGTTGAAGAAAATTATAGTCGACAACAACTTGGCTAGAGACTCAGGACAAGAGTCAGCTAGAATAGATAAACAAATAGAGTCAATAGGTAAGTCTACTGACGCGTCTATAAAGAAATTAGAGACAACTAGAACTGCTCTAACCAAACACATAACGTCAATGAACGACATTAAGAATAATAGCAATGGCTTAGGTGTTGCGGCTATTATAAACAAGATGTCTGAAATAACTAAGCAGGCTATTAACACTATGGAAGGTATAGCCCAAGAGAGAAGGGCAGAACGTTCAGGAATGCCGTCTCCTTCTGACGCAGCTGCTTTCGTTGGACCTATGCGCGAAATAACAGGACCTATGCCTAACTTGCAATTTCCTCCTCCTGTATAACTAAGAACTAAGAAGAAGACCTTAATTGGTCTTCTTCTTTTCTTTCCTATATGGATTTTTTGACTTAACTTACAGAGTAAGGTATTTAATATGGCAAACGAAGATAAGAAAAAGAGCGCTACTCTTAAAGCGCTCAAGGAAGCAGGTGACGAGTTCTATAACAGAGCAGTCACAAATCCAAAGAAAGTTGACGATTTCATAACTAAAACAACCGTCTCGCTCAGAACACTATACAACGTTCTAGACAAGTATATAAAGGCGGCAGCGGATAAAACCAAGGCAATGGCTAAGAGAGGCGCTAACACCGCCATGGGTAAAGGTGTTGATGTAGTAGACGCAGCTAAGAGGATACACTCCGACGTTAAAGAGAAGGGGTTCACGGCTGTTGTTAGAGACGGTTTTAACAGAGCAGATGATTCTCTCTCGGAGAGAATTAAAAGCTTAACAGCAGCGGCAACTGCTCCTCCGGAACAAGAACTCACGACTAAAGAAAGACTTAAAGGCTTGCTTAGTTCCGGTAAGGACTATGTGACCTCTAATATGTCTAAAGCTAAGGACACTTACACCGAAGCTAAAGAAAACGTTAAGAACACATTCGAACAAGAAAGACTTAAAGTAGTCTTATCGGATCTAGATACAAAAGACCGCATACGTATTAGAATTCTTAAGGAACAGGATGTTCCTAAAGAAGGTTGTAAGGTCCTTAACACTAGGCTGGGTAGAATTGAGTTGTCAGAACTCAACTACGAGAAAGTAGAAGACGGAGAATCGTACTTAATCACCAATAACTTCATGATTAAGAGTAATGACGAGGCCGCCATAACCATCAGACTCTACAACCCAGAGGAACAAGCAGAAGGAAGAAAACCAGGCAGCTTTATGGCTAGATTTGGTTCTCTGTTCAGGCCTCCTGTAGAAGACTCTGACGAGGCTAAAAAGAAGAAGGAAGAAAAAGAGAAGGCTAAAGCCGAGAAGAGAAAGAATCGCTCTCTAGGCACTAAGACTCTCCTGTCTTCGATGACCGATCTTATGCAAGGTAACTTCATCCTTGGTCTGACTAAACTTGGACTAGTTCCGGCAGCATATACTGTTCCTTTCGTGCTTAAAGGACTCTCTAGATCTTTACCTGCTGGTTTAAAAGGCGCTGGTAATATGATATCATTTCTAGCTAAACCATTCCTACCTAAATTCCTCAAAGGCGGTAAGTCTAAGGAAGATAAGAAGAAAGAACAGAAAGAGAAAGACGGTCAAGAAAGTCAAGGGTTCTTCTCAAGACTCAAAGACAAAATGACTGGTCGTAAGAAAGAAGTAGAAGATGAAAAAGCTGCTTCTAAAGAAGGCCTTAAGAAGAAGAAGGGCAAAGACCTTGGTATTCTAGGAATGATATTGTCTGCTGTTACAGGACTGTTAACTATAGGTCCTAAGCAAATAGCATCTATGCTAGGAAGCGGCCTTTGGTGGTTAACTAAACAAATCGGTAAAGGACTGTGGTGGGGTGTAAGGCAGTTAGGTAACTTTATCTGGGATAAGACTAAAGCTTTAGGTAGAGCCATAGGCACAGGTCTAGGCAAAGTTAAAGACAAGGTAGTCGGTAAGCTAGCAGAGGTCGGAACCAAGATCAAAACTAGTGTATTGAATATAGGCTCAAAGTTAGGTAAAGGTTTAACCGCCGTTAAAGACGGAGTTTTTAACGTAGGTAAGAACATATTCAGCTTTGGTAGCAACATGTTAGCGCACGGGAAAAACCTACTCGACGGCGTTAAGAACATAGTACCTGGTATAACACAAGGACTTGGTGGTGTTTTTAGATCTGTGATGGGTGGACTGTCTTCGGCTTTCGGAACTCTAGGCGGTAAACTTGTTACAGGTATATATACAGTCACCACTAAAATAACAGAACTAGCAACTATTATACCTAGAGCTATATCCGGGTTATTTAAATTCGGAGGGGGCAAAGCCGCAGAGGCAGCCGGCGGTAAAGCAGTGGCGACAGCAGGCGGAAAAGTCTTAGCTAAAGCGCTTGGTCCAATAGGAGCAGGCATAGACGTGGCAGACGGTATGTCTGACCTTATGTCAGGAAATTCTCAAGAGTCTATATCAGGTTTCGAATGGCTCTCTCCTATGCGTATAGGTATGTACATAGGAGATAAGTTCAATAAAGCATGGGAAGCCATGACTGGTGGAACTAGTTTAGGTAACTCTATATATAACTTACTCAACGAAGACCCTATGGCCAAAATGGATGCCGAACAAAAGGCAAGGGACGCAGAGAGACTTAAAGCACAAGAAGCATCGGCTAAGCCTAAACAACAAGCACAGACTAACGTTCCTGCTGCTGCGCCTAAACCGGCTGCTGTTCCTGTCGGAGCTGAAAGAGGTTTCTTTGGCAAGATGTACGACTCTGCTGTAGACTATACTTCAAGAGGTATAGAAGCAGTGGCCAAAACTGCGTCTGAAGTAACTGGTTCTCTAGGAGTAGTTGCGTCAGGAACATGGAATACACTTAAAGGTAAACCTAAAGAAATAGAGAATATGGTTATAGCTTCTTTACAAAAAGAAGGCATAACTGATCCTAAGACTATGTCATACATCATGGGTCAATTAGCTCACGAGACAGGTAACTTCCGATATATGGAAGAGATAGCTTCCGGCGCTAAGTACGAAGGAAGAAGAGACCTAGGTAACTCCTCTCCAGGAGACGGAGTGAAATACAAGGGCCGGGGTGTTATCCAGATAACAGGCAAAGCAAACTATGCAGAGTTCTCTAAGGACACTGGTATAGATATAGTCAATAACCCAACGTTAGCGTCTCAGCCAGACGTTGCAGTTAAGACTGCTCTATGGTATCTTAAGAAACGCAAGCTTTTATCTAAAGCTGCCGCCGGAGATATCAAAGGTCTTACTAAAGGCATAAACGGAGGCTTTAACGGTCTAGACGATAGAATAGCTAAAACACAAGGCTACCTAACTAGATTTGCTAAAGGCATAGACGTAGTCAATACTCCTTCTGCAGCAGCAGGCGGTGGAAGCATGGTTGGTAGAGTTGCCGATGCTATAGGTGGTTCTATGGCTGGAACTGCTCAGGTGGTAGGTTCTGCTGTAGGTATTTCGCCAGACACAATCTCTGCTGGAACTAATGCAGTAGGTAACGCTATAACCTCAGCAGGCAACGCTGTGTCCTCTGCGGGTTCAGCTGTCGCCGGTGCTGTAGTCAACATGTCGTCCTCACTTAAAACTATACTAGACTCCATCACAGATGAACTAGTTGCTTTAGGTAAGTCGCATTTTAGGCTTAAAGATAGCAGCGTAACGCTAGAAGGTATGAATGAAACCTTCATGAAACTATTCTGGGCTATGCTCGGGGAGTCTAAAAAGAAGGGCGGACCTAAGGTCCAGATCAATGACGGGTTTAGATCTCTAGCAGAACAAACTAGACTATGGAATTTGTATAAATCAGGTCAAAAGAAAGAAGCCTGTGCCAGACCTGGTACTTCCAGACATGGTTTTGGCGTGGCTATCGACATAAACACAGTCAACGCTAACTGGCTTGACAAGTCAGGTCTTCTGGCTAAATACGGATTTGAGAGACCTCTCTTACATCTTAAGAAACCAGAGACTTGGCACGTAGAGAACAAGTTCATAAAGAAAGGCGGTATGCCTACTCCGGTTATCGGTAAACCTAAAGAAGAAAAGACAGATAAGAAGCCAGCAGGCAGCCAACCTGTCATAGCAGCTGCTCCCACCGGTAACGACAGTCCATCGGCGGCGACACCTGTTCCTGTTCAAGATCAACCAGGAGTAGTTCAAAATACTACAGTTCCGGCTGTGTCTAGCATAGAAGCCAATAACGGCGTAACTGTGGCTTCAATGACCACAAATAAGATAAACGAAGGAATGTCAAAACTAGGCAAGAGTTTAGACTCTGCGGTAGATAACATCCCAGTAGACAAACTAAATATAGGTAAAGCTCTGATCAGTCCTGGCCAAGCAGTGCCTTCAGGTAAACCTGTTGACAACTCTTCGTCTGCAGGCAACGCTGAAGCCATGTTCGACATAAGTAAGAGCATGCAGGAGACTATGACTAAGCAATTATCTGCTTTGTTATCTATATCTGATATTCTTAAGTCTATAGAGGCTAAGGTAGGCGGAGGTCAAACCACTGCTTCAACCAGTAAGCCTTCTAACGCTAAAGAAGAAGCAGTCAAACCTACCCAGCGAACGGAAGGTATACCAGGTAGACAAGCTATCTCCTCTCCTAACAACAGAGTAGATCTAAGTCGTAAATTAAACGTAGAGAACGAATTATAAAGATAAGAACTAGTAGACCGGATATCCGGTCTACTAGTCTTTATACATTATTCTATAAGCATGAATAGAACTATATAAACAAACAAGGCATTTCTTAAATTGCTAAGACTCCTGTCGTTTATCTTCTTATTGTTACTCTTATATATCTTCTTAAGAAGAACTATGCCGTTCTCTTTAACTTGATTGACTTTAAGGTCAGTCCCTCTTGCGTATAGAATATTACCTACCACAGAGTTCACGGCCTGTAATACATTAGTATTCTTGTGTAGATATATTTCGTTCTTATGCAGGTACTCTATAGTGCTAACTAGTACTTCCTTGATGAAATGGTTGGCTTCATCTCTACTCTTCTTGTCCTTGTGGGTAAACCCAAGCAACATGTCAAGAGTTTCATACATCTGTGTATAGGGGACACTGTTAATGATGTCAACAGTTAGCCCTACTATGGGTTGCTTTATGAAGGTGTTTTTATCGGTCATAGCTGACTCTATCTTGATAAGATAGCTGTCGACAGACCCTATCTTGTCCACTATGACCTCCTTGCCTTCTATATCTGTTCTTGCGCTAGAGTTAGACTTGAGTATCTCATCGTTCTCTAACATATCTATCATCTCTGCGTAGATATTCTTCAAAGCCTTCTTGGTTGCGTTAAAAAGGTCAATGATAGCGTTAGGTATGTCCGAGTCTTTATTGAAGCTTATAAGCAGCTTAGAGAACCTGCTAGAGATATATTCTTCTGACCTATAAACACAATACTCATTCCAGTTCTTAACTCTCTTAATTATGTATTTATTGCTAAGTCTTTCTGACAGACTAACGGCCTTATCATCAGAGATAGGATATTTGAAGTAACGACTACATATAAGCACAAGAGTTCTATAGCTAAAGTAGTTAAGAATCTCCGTAGCGTATTCTATTCTCTTAGCCTCTGGTAGGTCCTTGTTAGACATGAACCTATGTGCTATATAGAAGCACATCAAGTTAACGTCGTCCCTGGCCACTTTAAAGTGTTTAGGTATAGTTGTTATCTTATCTATCTCTTCTATTATTTCTTCTGCAGTTAAGTCGAATAGATTGCTGTAGAAGATGTTCTTGTCATACATGGTATACGAAACTATGTGATTACCCACAAGTCTACTACCAAAAAGAGTCTTATTATCCCCTTTGGTTATGAACTCTACATTGTTCATAACTATCTTCTTATACATGGCTGTATCGAAGTTATATCCAGAGAAAAAAGGGTCTAGAACAGATTTAACAGATGCCGCCATTTACTCACCTTCTAGTGTTCTTAATAGATGATCGGACAGAGCTTCTGTGCTATAAACTATAGCCTTAGCTCTCTTCTCTGCGTTATACAGGAACCAGTCTTCTGGTTTACTAGAGAAACCTTTAAACTCTTCGAAGTTGCCTACGTCTATCATCACGACGTCGCCTTCTTTAACGCTTCTAAAAGCCGCTACAGGGTCTTTATTGATCTCTTCTGTGGTGATAACAACAACAGACTCTGTGGCTACTGCTGTTCCGGACATATTAACAGATTCTTCAGGAGAATTGTCTTCTCCTCCTTCTTGTAGTTCTTTTATGTCAGCCTTCTTGTCTAGAGTTTTGTATAGCGCATTAGCAACTATCTCGCTGATAGTTCCTGATATAGTTATGGTTACTTCTTCCTTCTCTTTAACTGCAGGTTGATTGGGTTGTTCAGTTGTTCCTTCATTAGGTTGATTGGTCACTTCAACTGGTTTATCTTCATATTTCTTAAGCACGAATGTAGACATGGTATATATCCTTTTTGTCATATGCAGGTCAAAGAATCGACTAGACTATAAGCTTTTGAACTAAATACTCATACATATATAAACAATGAATTCAGTGGTACTGAGTTTTCACTAACTTTATTAAAGGAAACAAAAAATGAATGTTCGTTTGTATGCTGCCGGTGGCATGGGTTCTAATGTGGCTAAGCAGCTTAACAATTTAGACATTGATGTATGTTATATCGACACATCTATGTCTAACTTAAAAACTGTCTCTGATTCTGAGATCTTCTTAGTTCCGGATATCGACGGTGCAGGTAAAGACCGTCGTGTGTCGTATGAGGGTTTTAAAGATATCGTCTCTGATGTATTGATTAAGTTCAAGCCTTCTAATGTGCTTAACATAGTCATCAGTTCTCTCTCAGGCGGCAGTGGCAGTGTAGTAGCTCCTTTGCTCACTAAGGAACTCATCTCTAATGGCCACAACACTATCGTAATCGGTGTAGACAGTCGCCATAGCGCGATAGAGATTAACAACTCAATCAAGACTCTTAAGTCTTATAAGGCTATTTCTGACTCAGTTAAGAAGTGTGTTAATCTATACCACATCAAAAACACTAAACGTTCAGAAGCAGACAAAGAAGCAATCAACTTCATTAACCTGTTGATGACTATCACTAATAAACATCATACAGATGAATTCGACACTACAGACTTACACAACTTCATCAACTTCAACAAAGTAACTGACGTTTCTCCGTCTGTGTCTATCCTAGACGCTACTGTCAATGACGGCTCGCTTCCTGTTAAAGGTATGTCAGTAGTTAGTACTATTCTTGTAACAGGTGATAATAATTCATCTATCAAGGAACCTATCCCAGATTACTTGTGTAATTGCGTCATCACAGATAAGGCGTACAGTTCTGGAGAAATCCGTATCAACAACCTTCTAGGTGCTCTAAGTCTAGTAGTAACTGAACTTGAGAAAGAAATGGTCACACTGCAAGACCAACGTAAACTCAACAAGGTTAAAGACATCGAAGTCACCGACAGTAATGAAGATGACTTAGTTCTATAAACAACGAACGACAGATAAGAAGAGGGATATCCCTCTTCTTATCTTTTCTTTTTTTCGTTAGTAGTTAGAGATCTCGTATAGAAGATCTTTAATAGCTTCACCAACTTCATGACTAAAACTATATTGCTCACTAACAGAGTCTCTGTCTATTCTAGAGACAAGTCTCTTCCAGTCATTTATATAGTGCTTATTCATTTGTCTTGAGTCAGGATTGACGTCATACAGAAACTTCATGTGTTTAAGTCTGTTTACGACTACAGACAGTTTAACCTGTCTACTGCCGCCGAAGTCATTAACACACAACAGATCACTGGCGTCTTCGCTAAACGGCAGTTTTATGTTTCTAAGTACATTGACGTAGTCTAGTTTCTTGTTAGTTATTGTGTCTAGAGTTTGATCTATATATCTATCTACTTGTACAGTAGGTTCAAACGTCTTAAATCTATACTTCTTATTAGGGATGTATAGTTCATTTCCGTAGAACGTGTCCATTATCCTATTTAGGAAACTATGGTCAGCGAGATCGTTAAGAGAATTAGCTAAAACATACTTAATGACAAAGTGGTTCTTATTAAGGTTAGACTCTTCTTTACTGGCCATCTGTTCTTTAATGAACTCTCTGTACTTCAAAGCCAATAATGGTATGTTTATAGCTATAGCTGCTAGGCCACCTTTACTACCGTCGTCCAGACCTAATGGCATAAGCATCTTTATGTCGTTTCTAGGACTATTTATGAACCGTATACAGTTAATAGTCTTCCAGTTCTTAACTGCGTCTACAACATCGAAGTCTTCGAATTCACTATAGATGAACTCGTCACCTGAGTTACCTAGAAAGTAAGGCCTGTGGACTATACCTGTCTCTATTTCAGATGTGAACTTGAAATGCTTAGCCAGGTATTTGTTCTTGTTGTAAGAATACTCTAGATATCTATAAGAGTCATAACCTATGTACATAGGGAAATGCTCCAGTATTCTAGAGATGATGTTTGTATTTTTTACTGAAAAGTTCCTACTGTGATAGTAACCCTGAATGGAGTCTCTGTTAAAGGAATAGAGTCTCCTTAGATACTGTAAATCGGAAGGAGTCAATATCCCCGACTTAGGTGCGCTCTCCGCGTACCTCTTGTCAAAAATATCTAAATATAGCATTTTAGTTTAACCTTATTTTGCAATCAAAAAATACCTTAGGAGTATTTATTGCACTCATGCATTTGGAATCTAAATTAAGTCCATATATAATAAGTGTACATCACACGTGTACTTATTAATAACCAAAGGAAGAAGATGGAAAACCACACAGTCGACAATGTGCGCTTATACTTAGCAGGATTTAACGGAGGAGAAGGGTTCTCGCTTATGGCGATCAATACGTTCGAAGAGACGTCAGCAGAGTCCTATCCGCTCTTAGTTAAACGCACGAAGGGAAAGCTTAACGAAAGCTTAATCAACGCGCAGAAACTCCATATCGACGTAGACACAGAACAAGATTTCAGCCCTGGAGAGAAAGCCATGGCCATCAGGTTAATCAACATGGCTCACGGGAAGAAATGTCCAACCATAAGCATAAACAAGGAGATTGTGTACCACCCCACTAAGTATACATAATTACAGCAACCACACACTACTCTAACTCTTATTGCAAAAAATAATAAGAGTTAGTATCTATTGGACTGAAACATTCATATCGAATGTTCGGACTGGAACGAGTAAATTTTGTTAAATAAAAGGAAACCAAAATGGCCGTAAATTCTAACGCCCCTCAATCAGCAGTCATCAACACTGGCGCTCAACAGCAACAGAATCATCAACCACAACAGAACCGCCGTGCGCCGTTCTCTATGCCTACTTTCGGCGTACGCTCTGACCTAGGCACTCTGGGTTCTGGCGGCACAGAGTATGAGAAACTGTTTGAAATCATCAACGCAGAACTCAAACGCGAGAAAGACCAGAGCAAAGGTCACGACTACGTTGCCAGTAAAGTAATGCGCAACGTGTATGACCTGAACTACAGCGCCATCGCCATCTCTCGTAAAGAAGGTCAACAAGTGTTCGCTCACACGTTCATCGTAGAGAAGACAGGTCAGTTCCCAGATCGCAGCATCGAGAGTTCTAACAACGTCCGTTTTGACTTCATGCGCACTCCTGCTGAAGCTATGGACGAGAAGTACGCTTCAGCAGTTCGCTCGGCTCTGTCAGACCTGCATGGCGTGAATCAGGACTCTGTTCTGTTGGTTGATTCTACACTTGTTCCTAATGAGTTTGATTACTCTAATGAACAAGCGGTTAAGGTGCTGTTGTTCGGAGCCGGTGACGCTATCCGCGCCGAGACTGCTATCCGTATGGATAACTACACTGCCACTAACTTGGCATCGGTTGTAACGGCTGACCCACGTGGTAAGTTTGTTATCACCATGCACTTCAACAATGACGATACAGTTCTGTACGATACAACAGGTATGCCTATTCGTCAGGATATCTGTGTAGCTCTGTCTTACCGTAGCCAGACTCAGCCAGGCGAGCGCTCTATCAACCAAAGCTCTGCGTCTATGGAACTGGTTAAAGTATACGGTTACATTGACTTTGAGTTCTCTCCAAGCACTAATGCGGCACAACAACTGACTAAACCTCAGAAGTTCCTGCCTAACTTCATCATCACTCACATGGAGGCAGGCGACGATCAGAAGGTTATTACTCCTGACTTGGTAATGCTTGGCGTTATCAGTGTAATGAGTACAGCCCAAGACACTAACTGGCTGCAATCGTTCATTCCAACTGCTGCTCGTAAAGGTGTAATTGACTTCAATGACATCGGTGCTCTGAACATCGAAGGTAACATCGAGAACAGCCCAACAGGCTTCGGTGTTAAGTACAACACTAAGTCAGAAGGTTTCAGCCTGCAAGAGTTGATTACTACTGCTGGTTCACTCGTGTTCCCGAACCTGTTGGTATCTATCGACGTTCCTAAGGCCGGTACTTCTACATGGTACACATCAATATTCCATTACATCGGTATCCGTGGCGACAAAGGCGCTACTCAGCGTTTGATCTCTGCTCTGAGCGAGTTGTCTAACGGTGCTTTCGTTGGCAGTATGTCTCCTGTATTCACTCCTGTGGTTAACAAAATCCACGGCGGTTACTACAAGTCTAAGCAAGGCATCCGTGACTTGCGTCAGCTGAGTTCATATCTGTCTGTGGCTAACTTCGTAGCAGCGACTAACCAGTCTCCTGCTTTGATTTCTGCCTATACAAACACACTGTATAACAGCAATGTTTCCATGGACTATCGTGTCACAGAGCGTAAAGCCATCATCGAAGAGATGAGCGGCAACACTTGTGTGTACAAACAGTACTACGAGCGTCTGACGTTCTCTGCTGGTTTCTTGACAGATGTTGTAGCAGCAGTGCGTTCAGCAGGCTTCCTGGCTCAGTTCTCTGACTCAGTTGGTTCTACTGACGTATTCACTCGCCGCAGCACTGCTGACTTCAGCTCTGGTGTACTAGACCCTAACCTAATCCGTGTAACCGGTCAACAACAAGCGTATGTCAACAACAACATGGCATACCAATACCATCGCAACTACAGCTAATCTTAGCCTAGACGACTGACATCAACAGGAAGGGGAAACCTTTCCTGTTGATGTTTTTTTTATTGGTTCTGAAATAAGGTTGAGTTCATATATACTCACTGTACCCCATACAGCGTAAACTCTTTCTAACAAAGGAAAAACAATGTCTATAAATCTTGCTATAGTATCTTACGATGGCATTTATAAACGACTGACTTCTGACAAAGTCCTTCTGAACAAACGAGACATCTTCGACACCGAAGAAAAGGAGATCCTCAACAAACTAATTCTACAGACTTACTCTGATGACAATATATCACTGATTCCTTCATGTCAATGCGGAGCTTTAAAGTCTGAATACTATATCGGTGCTATCTGCGGTAACCCCAAATGCGGGACTAAGGTAGTCTCTAGTGTGGACAGTAATATCTCTTTCTTGCTGTGGTTAGAGCAACCAGAAGGAGTAGCTAAGTTTCTGTCCCCTATTATCATGGATATCCTTCTTAACAGATATAAGATATCCAAGCCTTCCATCAAGCTAGTCAAGTACTTAATTATACCTAACTTGAAGATAGAGAAAGCACAGTCCGCCAAGGGTAGAGAATCTCTACAGAGGCTCAACTATCTATTAGAAAAGAACAATATCAAACGAGGTTACAATAACTTCATAGAGAACTTCTATAAAATAGTAGAAATACTAGAGTACGAGTTCAAGAACAACACAAAGGCTCAAAAGGAAGAGTTCCTGGAGTTTATACGGGATAACATGGCTAACATGTTCAATAGCTACCTACCTTTCCCCAACAAGATCATGTTCAGTATGGATTGTAATGAGTTAGGTAAGTTCATAGATAAACGCGTGCTTAACCCAATCAACGTTATTCGTCGAGTGACGGGTATAGATCTTTACACTAGGTCTTCCCAGGCTAAGCAGTTAAAGGTAGCCAAGAGTCTTATAGATTTAGCTGACTTCTATAACGGATACTTTAATAAGAACATCTTCAGTAAGTATGGTCTAATTAGGCAACACGTCTCTGGTACAAGATGCCACTTCACAGGCCGAGCCGTTATAACGAGTATACCTGGTCCGCATCGCTATAACGAAGTTTGGTTACCTTGGAGTCTGTCTTGTACTCTTCTTAAGTTCCATTTGCTTAATAGACTATATGCAAGAGGTTATACTAACAAAACAGCCAACGCTCTGTTAATGAGGTTTAACCGTCATTATCATCCAGTTATCGAAGAGTGTTTCAACGAGATTCTCCAACAAAACGGAGGAGAACTGGACATCATGTTGCAGCGTAATCCTTCTCTGCATAGAGGTAGTCTACAGCATCTAGTCGTACCTAAGATCAAGTGCAATAAGACTCCTGGATTGTCTAACCCAAATGCTCCTATCTATCAGGCAGATAACACTATCTCTATGTCAGACCTTGTGTCTAAAAGCTTCAACGCCGACTATGACGGCGATAGTTTAAACTTGATGATTGTGCTTACAGAGAAGGTAAGACGTAATATGCATAACTTCGATCCGCACCACAACGTACTGAATCTTGCTGAGCCTAATAAGTTCGGGAACGCAATCGGTTATTCTAAGACAGTAGTAAGCACTTTGGCTAATTGGTATAACGGTTAATTTAAGGAGTTAACAAAAATGGGAATAGTCGTAAATACGTCTGACCCAGGTATAGACATGCTGCTATATGGAAATAAAAACCATATGGTAGCTAACTATGTCTCCGCGCAATTGCAGAACATGGGCACTGTGTTTAACGAGTTTGGATCTAAGATGTATGCTAATCTTCAGAATAGCTACAACTTTCTGACAGATAAGTTAGCGCAGTACAATATCATGTCACAGCTAAGCACGCAAGGGGCTAATATAGCCAATAACCAATACGAGTCTCTGTATAGTTTCTCAGCCCTTCAAACGGCCAATATAACTATGCAGAGATGGGTAATGGCTCATCCAGAAGTTAAGAAACTATATCTTGACCAGAACCTAGACGGTTACTCCGAGACATATAAAAATGTATTTGGCAATACTGTAGGAGAAGCAGACTACAACTATAGACGAGTAATGGACAACGTACTTGTTGACACTGAAGATGGTTTCGTTGTACGAACGTATAATGAAGATCTTATTCCTGGTGACGTTGAGTTGGATAGATATGAAAAACTAACCATACTTAACACATACGACGCTATAGATTGGTTTCTTGATACCTGCAAATTCGACTTCACTGTAACGGACGATGGAGTTAAGATAAACAAATGAGGAAACACACATGAAGTTAAGTAAGGAGGAGATCTCTGAGTTGAACTCTTTATTGAGAGACAAGAGATTGGATATACCGGACTTCCGTAGAACAGTTAACGAGTCAGGAGGAAACTTCTCCTGGCTTCAGAAACATGTAACAACCAGGAATCCCAAGATCAATAAACGTATCTTGGAATTACTCGGCATAAAGGAAAAATGATGGGATTTGTGGTTTTGAAATTGGCAAACACAGAATCTGACGTAGTATATGTTAATCCATCATACATATCTGAGGTTTATCATTCTGAAGACGCGGATTTTGTCTGTGTCACTATGAACGGCGGCAGCAGGTGGTATGTTAAAGGCGATATAGAATATGTAATGGGTGACATTAGGTTGGCCAGTCATTCATAGTAAACAGCAATTCGAACACTGACCTAACCAGTCAGTGTTCGATATACTTTCTTTTTTTTTACTCCTATAACTAGAATATAATGACTACATAACTCAAGGAGGCAAATAAGATGTCTAAAGTTATAGCCTCTCTATCGGAACAAGGCTGGATAACAGAGAGTAAGAAAATACTATCCAACATACTTAGCAACTATATACTCACAGACTCTGCTCAGTCTGTATCGTTTCAAGGCAGGCTTATTAATTTGCCTGAAACATACTATCTATATATAAATGATCCAGAAGGAATGGCGACAAAAGTAAGAGCCGATCTGGAACTACTATTAGGCAGGTACTTTGAATCCGTGGATGTTGAGTGTAGCCCTAAGCAACTAACAGACAAGAAGTACGCTATCATCTTTAGTTGCGCGGCAGTAGACAGCACTGGTCAGAGGGTGCAGGTTACCAAGATAGCAGAAATGTCTACAGAGTTAAGAAATGTGATAGAGGTCTCTAACTACGGGGAAGCTTTATCTGTGGTTAAGAATTTCCAATAACAAGATATGACGAGGTGTTAAAATGAGCGTGCAAAGAATGATGACTGATGTTAAAGACATGTTTATTAGCGAAATGAACACTGTCAGGGATAAAGCCTTTAAAGGCTTAGTAGAAGATTTCCCTAAGGCAAGACTTCCTGAGAATATATTCGTAGAGTATTTTCTACCTTTGTTCTTAGGTCACAGGACAGACAGACCTAACTGGGTAGCCGAATGGATAGGCGTTGCAGGTTCTCCTTCGGCAGAAGTCGAAGTATTCAATCAGGTCACCGGAGAAGTCCTATTTACAGTGCCTGGCGTTTTAGCTACGTCGTTAGTTAATCCTGCTTCTGACGGAGTATGGATGCACGATATATTCGCCAGAGGTTCACAGCTAAACAATAACATTCCTGGATCTGGAACTAACTTCGTCCTGAATCAACTTAACGATAAGTTGAACGCATGCGTAGATGACTCAGAGATGAGCAAAGAGAAATCTGGATGGACATATATTCTTAATAGATACGGTTATTCGGTTCAGAATCAACAAACACAAGAGACTAGTTCAGGAATGGACGATGCTTTCGAATTTTAAGTCATCACAAGAGGGACCCCCTCTTGTGGTGCAAGGTATTTTTTGACTAACAGCTAACTATAAGGAACTGAGCCATGCCTAACAATAATGTTGGCGTCATAGGTACTGACGGCATTTATCCGATCATGTCAGATGGCGCGTTTGCTATATTCAATATAGCCGAGATCTACAACGGTGGACCTGGTGCTAACAGGTACATACCTAAAATAAACGACCTAGTTATAGACATAACACTAGGTATATTCTACAAAGTAGTAGATATTAATCAGACTACGTTTATTCCTACATTGACTAAGATGTTGTTTGAGCAGGATACCTCTTCTGCTTCAGAACTTCTTGTTTCTGATTCTCAAGACTCTCGTAGAGTGTACTACGATAAAACAGTCTCTCCTAACACACTTACACCGGATAGCTTTATTCACACATACTCTGCAACTGCTACTTTTGCTAGAATATACAGAGGTAAGTCTATAGATCCAGACAAACTCATCTCTAGAGTCTATAACAACTCTGGCCAGTTCGTAGGTACAGACATCCCTTTGTCTGTTGTGGCTTTTAACACACATGACAACTACGCTATTAAGTCTGTTCCGGCGTGTAACTGTACGACAGACCTGATCAACGGAGAAGACTGTACTATCATCGTCTATAGCTCAGACGGCAAAGTGGTTAGCAAGATTAACTGCATCATCGAAGAGACTACTTATATCGCTCAAGCTTATGCGGAACAAAGAACTATAACACAGATCTTCCTTAAGTCTGCTTTTGTTCCAGCTACAGGTACTAACGAGATTAATTATCCTGTTAACTTGCCTATCCAGTCGTTCAACCCTATCGGGGTTGTTCAGTATAACGACGGCACTCAGATTGAATACCCAGTAGACGGAACTAAGTTTAGTCTATATGGATTAGATCAGTTTGTTAGCACTGTCGTTGGTCATAAAGTGCCACTAGTTCTTAGCTATAGATTAGATCCAGGTGAGTCATCTGTGTCTTCTGTCTACAGTGACGGTTACAAAGTAACTAGACCTTATGAACTTGTAGTAAGTAATGCCAACAGAAGTTATAACGTTAAACTTTATATCTATCCGGTGTGGATGGATCAGATAACAGGCTATTCCTATAAAGCCTTCCTGATGAACTTGGATAGAAATATTCTATTCGACGTAACCAGTAAGGTCATGATCTCTCCTAACTCTCCTGCCTTTAACCCTCTGGCATACGGAACAACGCAGAGAATAACTTTTGCTGTAGAGTTATCGTCTGTTAACCCTATGTATAGCACATATCTACACTCGCAAGTAGTAGACATCATCCTCAGAGCACCAGGTAACGAACACTCTGCCACTAATCTGTGGGAAGTAGGTAACCAAGTGCCTACTACAGTTCCTTACTACGGAACTAATCTAAGAGCAACTCTAGGTGTAGACAGTACGTCAGTGACCATAGCTAACGGTATAACTACTGTTTCAGAGTTCTTAGATAAAGTCTATAGAACGACTAACCCAATATACGATCCAGAGATAGAGTCAGCCGGATTAGTTCCCACTCATTTTGAGATTAGATATCTAGGTGAAGCATATATCCATCCGATAGAGAACTTCACTATGACTTTCCACTTTAACAATCCGTTAACAAGATATAAGAACGTTGAGATAGTTTTCCTGAAACAAACAGTTACAGGAATGAAGAACTTGTCTATCTCTAGCATGACTCTTCGATAGTTGCACTCTCTAACACTGAAACGGGAGGTGACTAAATGTTCAGTAAGATCAAGAAACAAATACTTAAGAGAATATATAGAGTACTTATCTGTAGAGTTGTTTTGTTGAACAAACACAAGGTCAACATTATAGACGACTTCACAAGAATCTCTGATATAGTCATAGCGACTAACCAAGGAGACTTTGTGTTTGAGTTTAGTATAGATAAAGACGCAAGTTACAGGAGCTTCAAAGAGAGGTTCTTTACTATAAACATGTACTTACTGTCATTGAGAGTTCCTGAGCTTTTGATTAAGAAGAACGAGGTGTTGTCTAACCATGTCCTATTGGCGATAAAGTTCATACTTATAAGGCCTAACTTAGCTATTCTGGCTGAGTTACTAATAGATCTATACATGGATAAAGCCCTTAAGGTAAGTACAACTGCATAAACATGAACTATCACAGATGGACGCTTAGTCCATCTGTGATGTTTATCTTCTTAACTTATTGGTTTTCTTTTCTCTGTTTATGTTGTCTATCATCTCCTGGATAGTTATCGTGGAGTTAGACATGCTATTAAGACCTTTACTTAACATGACGAGCTTAGCCTCTAACTTAGACGCTATGTAATGATCTCTTTCTGCTTTGAATGCTTCCAAGATCTCATTGAACATGGCCTCCTGTTCTGCGGCTTCTCTCTCGTCATAGTCACTATCGTCTTTCTTATACTTCTCGTCGAGATAAGTCCTATTGCCCTTCATTATAGAGGCTTGGTCTATACCGTATAGACCTAAGTTCTTACCAGTAACCAACATCCAGTATGATAGTAAAGAACCAACAACCAAGTCATCGTTGCCGCCGTCGGCGTGGTCTATCCTGTTGTTCTTAATAATAAGACCAGATATCTGCGATATGAGTCTTTCATCGTAAGTTTGCCTACAGGTGTACTTAAGCATACCCATAAGTGTAGTAGAGTAAAGAGCAGACCTAGAAGTTATGCCAGCTCCAGAAGTAACGAAACCTATAGTCTTCTTATACTTAACGAACACGTCTTCGTTGTAAGACCTTGCTTTGCTAACTATTTCGAAGTCTTCTGGGTTCTCGTCTTTGTTCTGATATACTGTATTGTACATCCTGTTAAATGGGTTTATGCCTTGACTAGTTAACTTTTGTATCATGTAGTCTATCATCGTTACAGCAGAAGACTTCCTCTCTATAATCATAGTAGAGTTAGGATATCTAACTAGGAATGATACGAAGAAGTCAGCTAGAGTTATAAGGTTAATTTCGTTGAACACGGCCACACAGAGTATCTCTCCGTTGTAGTGGTCTCTCACTATGAATGAAATATCATCCATACCTACGCCGTCAGAAGTATCCACACCTATAATGAAACTGTGTCCATTGTTTATGCGGTACTCTACGTCTTCTTCTGTTATATACCAGTACAGCATGTAGTTATAAGGAGCATAGAACTCTACTCTAGGGGCATCTACTGCTGTTTCTGCCATGGCTTCTAAGTACTTAGCAGGTATAGGAGAAGCACTAGTGCCAGACAACCACATATTAAACAAGTCCCTTTTAATGTTCTCTGGTGTAGAGATGTTGTCTGCTATAGTTCGTTTGAGCCACTCGTCGTCATAGCCTAGTTGTCTATAGGAAGGAGAGATACTTATCATAGGTCTCTTAGAAGCGTTCTTAGTGGCCAAAGAGTTTTTATGTATAAGCTCCATAAGTTCTTTTTGGTTCTCTGCGTCGAAGAAGTGTTCGTTCATTCTTGTAGAGTTCATGTATAGGTTATAGATATAAGAACCATCTCTGTCACTGGTGTTACCAGCGGTAGTAGCCAGAATGGTTCCGTATTCTTTTCCGTTGAGCCTTGCTCTTTCACGTGCGTCGTTACCAGACATAAGCATAGCGCCCATGGCTATGGCAATGTTCTCGATGAACGCTACCTCGTCCAGCATGTTGATAGGACTTGTAAAACCACGACCAACCTTCTCTGCTTGTTTAGGAGAAGAAGAAGATAAGTTACCTTTAACTTTGTTACTGAGTAAACCTACGTTAGCTTCATCTGTGTTGAAGATGTCTTTCTTAGTTGTAAAGTTAAGGTGGCTAGGTAGTTCAGCAAATAGGGCTTTAAGTTTAAGAAGGGTTTCTGACTTAAGTCCTTCTGACTTAGTTAAGAAGTTAACGAACGTATTGGTTGTTCCTATGTCCAGTAACCAAAGCAACAGAACAGTGATAAGAGTAGTCTTACCTGTCTGACGCAGTATCACAATAAGTGTAGTCACATGGTTAAAGAACATCCAATACATCGCTATGTTAGCTCGGTTAGCCCTGAACTGTATAGGGTTAAGAGAACCAGGCACAGGTATCCTTACTACTTCCCTTAGAAAGTACCAGAAATTATCTTTACACTCCTGTAGTATCCTGCCTTGCATAGAAGGACTTAAGTTCTCGTCGTAAGGATCTACTCCGTCTAGGCCTTTATCTAGAAGAGCTAGATGAAATGCACAGTTACTAACACCCATCTTGTTATAGATCTCGGCTAGTCTAAGGAAAGACTGGTTAGTTGTGTTATAGTGAATGATTGCTCCTGGATGCTTCATCCAGTCATTAGTGAATAAAATAGCCATAGTCAACACCGTTATTAATAATCAAATAAATTGAGTCAAGATTAATATTGTCTTATTGTGGAAACAAATGACGCTTCTCTTATTCTAGTAGCTAAAGAGCAGGCTGCTAGACAGGAATTATTGGCAGCTGTAACTAACGGCGCTGATCTAGACTGATATTTCGTGTCAACAGTAGACGAAACAACAAGAGGAGACATGTAGTCTCCTCTTGTATTTCTTTTCTATCGGACCCAGGCATGGTTTGATTAACTTTCACTAGGAGAACAAATGTGTTAATGATGTTCAATCAGTTCCTTATAAGAGAAGCTGTTAGAAGCCATCTCTATTTGGCAGCGCCACCTATAGTACCAGAAGCAGAAGTAAGCATACCTAGATTCTCTGTGTTGCACCTTCTTTCTGACGCAAGCAATGAAATGTTTCCTGTTAGAGAGTCTCATTACTTTAAAGATGTGCCTAAGAACAAAAGAATACCTATATACCAGGTACAAGACTTAGTTAGTAAAGAAGACACAACAACTCTAAATAACAGATATCTCCCTAAAGATATCAGAATGTGGACAAGAGCTAACTTGAAGACATTTAGAAACATAGAGTTAGACACAGTAGTTAACACAGACCCTAATACTCCAACAGTCGTTAACTACAATGCAGTTAAGGACCTATATAAGTACAAAGGATCTATGACCGCGGAACACAGTAAGTTCTTCAATCTAAGAAAGACATACTGGACAACGGTGAAGACGTTCTTAGCTAAAGACACTTCTTCATATCACTTTGTAACAGTAGATATACCGTCAGAGATACCTAACTACGCCATACTCAATATACTCATCAAGTTCAATAACATCAAGTTATCCAGAACTATCCGCGACAAAGCTCTGTATGCTTACATAGACTTATATAAATGGTTCATTAGTTCCACCAGAGGAGCGTCTAGTATATCAGACATCACGGACGAAGAGTCAAAGAGAGTTGTTCTAGAGTTTAAGTACAAAGGTCACTCTAGCTTTATTCCTATGTATATTCTCCGTAGTCTTTGTTTTGACTCTAAGCTAGAGAACAAAGTTAAGATGAAAGACGACAGAGTTCAGAAGCTGCTTATTGCCTTCACTAGACGCATACAGATTAAAGTTAATGCTTACCTAGCAGGAGAAATCTCTTCTCTTTCTGAGGAACCTGAAAATACAGAGTCTGGCATGAATGTAGAAGTACATAGCACTGACACTGTAGAAGAGCAAACAGATGAAGATCATGAAGACTTCGACGAACCTGTTAGAAACAACGAGGAACTAGAAGCAACCGGCGTTAAATCGTTCGCTGCTAAAACAAGTCGGTCTAATGATAAGGTCTCTGCTTCCTTTAAGCAAAAAACTAACTCCATTAAAGAGCTAGATAAAATCACTAACTCTCTGGACACAGATTTAGGTTCTTCCTCCTTGATAGATGACTTAATTGACTTAGAAGAGACTGGAGAAAATAACTCGGAAGTGTATAAGGACATAGTCTATAAAGCTATGAGCGAGAAGGACTATGTGCAAGAAGAAGAAGAAGAGGAGCAAGAAGCACAGCCTCTGACTGTAGACTATTCTCACGAGAAAGTTCAAGAGTCACTGACAGAGTTATCCAATGACGATAAGCTCGAGAAATACATAGAAGAGTCCAAACTCTTTAAGACTATGAGTTCGGCAGAGATACGTTCGCTGAGGAAGCTTAAAGAAGAGCGTAAAGCCATGAAGTCTCCTTACAATTCTAAGGAACTTATTGATGACTACGTTAGGCAGTCTAAAGAAGACGTAGAACTATCAGAATCAGACAGACATATTCCTATAAAGAACTCTTTAGTTAGCGATGTGTTTAAAGAAGATCCTATAGGTGCCTTCGATAAGAAGTATATCAAACACTCAATGAAGAAAGACATTATCTCTTGTGTTAAACATATAGAGAAGTCTAACATCATTATTAAGAACTATGAAGTAGATACGATTGTGACTCCTGGGACTAGATACGAGATGCATCGTCTAACCATAAAACCGTTTAATGCTAAAGAGTCTACTGTCTATTTCCGTATCCCTTATATAGACAAAGACGGAGAGTTCAGGTCTGGTAACATCATCTACCGCATGAGGAAGACTAGACAAGATCTGCCTATACGGAAGATATCTCCGATCAAAGTTTCTTTAACTAGTAACTACGGTAAACTATTTGTAAACAAGACAGAACGTAAAGCTTTCAGTTCAGACAGTTACTTTACAGATTACATAAGAAACAGTTATCTTGAAGGCGAAGGAGTCATCAAGAAACTAGTTCCTGGCGCAAGGGCTCTTAACAAAGAAGACTTGCCTTACATGTATTCATTATTATCGTCTAACTTCGATACTATAGTTCTAGAAGACTATACATTAAGCTTAGATCCTTCCGTAGAGGCAGACACGCTCTCTCCTTTAGTACAGAAAGACCTAGTGAGCAAGACAGTTAAATATATAGGCTACACTAAGTCCAAGGACATATTAGTCATGGACAAAGATAGTAATGTCTTTAACTACACTAAAAGCATGGAACCAGTAGGAGACATGGTCGACATACTAGGTATAGACAGAACCAAACTACCTAAGCCATTTACAGCTCTAAAGGTTATAGGCGACGAGGTTCCTTTAGGTATAGTCCTTGGTTATTATTTAGGCCTGTCTAAACTCATAGCTATAACTAACTCCAAGTACACTATAATAGAGTCTAATAAACAACATAAAGCAGATAAGAACGAACTAGTTCTTAAGTTAGAAGACTATAAACTCATACTCACTTTAGAGACAGAAGAAGCAAGGCTCCTGTTCAACGGGTTTACTTTCTATAAAGAAGAACTTAAATCAACTAAGCTAAAAGAACTAGACAGTAAAGAAGTCTACTTCAATCTACTAGAATCAAGATCAGCAGGTCTTCTGCATCTTAAAGAACTGAACAACTTAAGAGATCTATTCATAGACCCTCTTACCGCAGATGTTCTGTCAGAGATCAATGAACCTACAGAGTTCATACCTCTTCTTTTAAGAGCCAATAAACTACTGACAGACCTTAAACATCCAGACGCTAACGACCCTGCTTATTCTCGTATAAGAGGTCACGATAGAGTTCCTGGACTTATGTACAGAGCTATAGCCGAGTCTGTTAGAGAGTATAACATCAAGTCTAGAGCAAGCGCTAAAATAGAACTAGACCCTTATAAAGTCTGGAACACTATAACACAAGACTCATCTGTTAAGATCACCGAAGATATTAATCCTATACTTAAGATGAAAGAGAATGAGATCGTTACCCTCACTGGTGCAGATGGTCTTAGTAAAGACGCTGTTCCGGAAGCAGTAAGGAAATTCCATCCTAACGAAGTTGGTCTCACGTCTGAGGCTAACGTGGATAGTTCTGACGTAGGTCTTAATTACTATCTCTCGCCATATGCTAAGATCTCCAACACAAGAGGTCTTATAGACACAGAGTCTAAAGCAGTAGAGGTAACTCCAGCTAAAGCTCTCTCTAGCGCTGCGCTTGTTTTGCCTATGATAGAAATAGACGATCCTAAGCGCATAAACATGGCCGGTATTCAGTACTCTCACTCTGTTCCTTCTCCTGGATACAGACAGTCTCCTATAAGAACAGAATACGAGTATATTGTTCCTTACAGAGTAAGTTCTCTCTACTGTAATATGGCTAAAGAAGACGGCACTGTTACGGACATAACAGAAACATCTCTTACTGTTCTGTATAAATCAGGAGAAACTGAAAAGGTTCCTCTTGGTGGTAAGTATGGAAGGGCAGAAGGTACTGTCTATAAACATAACCTAGTGACACCCCATACTAAGGGTAGTAAAGTTAAAGCAAACGACTATCTTACCTACAATGACTGTTTCTTCGAACCTGATTGGTTAGACCCAGCAAGACTAGTCTCTAAGACTACAAGAAATGTTTCTGTGGCACTTTCTCTTACAGACGAAGTATTCGAAGATTCATCTGCCATATCTAAGGAGCTAGCTAATAATATCTCCACTACAACCGTCAAAGAGAAGATATATCTTCTTGATTTCACTAAGAACATCATAGGCCTGGTTAAACCTGGCGACGAAGTAGAACCAACTACTACTCTCTTTACTCTTCTAGAAGAAGACACAGACTTTAACAATTTGTCAGAGTCTAGTATAGAGTTGCTACAGAACTTAGCCTCGGTTTCACCTAAAGCTAAAGTCAAAGGTGTAGTCGATAGCATAGAGGTTAAGTACAACGGACAAACCTCTGATATGTCTCCTACCATCAAGAAGTTAGTAGACAGACTTAATGCTAAAGTCAAAGCCGACACAGCAGGAACAGAGTACGAGTGTAAAGACAATGCAGAAACAGCAGAGTACAGATCACAGGGTAAAAACCTGACTATAGACACACTAGAACTTAAGATCTTCATCAGAGTTGAACTGAACATGGTGTCTGGAGACAAAACAGTCTTAGGCAATCAGCTCAAGAACACAGTTGGTAACATTTTCACACACAGCATAACGACAGACAGCGGGACTAAAGTAGATGCCTTCTTTAGTACACGAGGTATCGTTAACCGTGTAGTTATGTCTCCGATTATAGCAGGAACAACCCTTAGACTTATAAAGCACGTTTCGCCTCTTATAGCTAAGGCTTATTTCGAGTAACTTATACACACAGAGACGTTAACTCGTCTCTGTGTGTTATATACTGTTAAAGTCATTTTTTGATATTGAGCTTAATAACCCTATAAGAGGATTCAAAATGCCACCTAACGATCCAATCATTCTAGACTTAGACATAACCGGTTCTAATCTAAGTAACAGAGTTATCGACGAACCACATACTCTATCTAACAATCACGTAAGAGCCATCTCTCCTAGGAAAGGTCCGTTCTTCGCAGAAGCTAGTTTAGTAGTGAGAAGCGGTGCCACTGTCTTGACCAGAGGCGTCGACTACCAAGTAACAGAACTACACCAAATAGCGTCTGCTAAATACGGCAGGGAGATCTCTTCCGTAATCCTGATCATCAATCCATCCATAGGCTCTAACATAACTGTAACATATCAAGCGTTAGGCGGAGACTATTCTACAGTAGGTTCGACTGAAGCTATCGCTAGACTATACGCTACAGTGATGAACGACAACAGGGATGTTCAATGGCTTAATGTTAAGAATAAACCGCAAGACTACAACCCAACGGTTCACCGTCATCTGTTAGAAGATCTATTTGGTTTTGAACCAGTAGTGGATTATCTAGAGCGCATTAAGTCAGCTATAACTCTAGGTCAAGTCCATGTAGTTAAAACTATAGTAGATAACTTATTAGGTAGCTTCTCAAGAAACCAACTACCAAGAGTTCTGCCCAGTCAGAAACTGATGCAGTATGATGCATTCTTGTACTTCCTAAGTAGAAAGAAAATCCTCTCTACAGTGTGGATAGATGTACTTGACAGTATTTGGACTTCAGGTAGATACAACACAGCAGTAGTGGATACTTCTGGTTATCCACCAGGAACGGTTTTCCAATGGGAAATCTATAACCCGCAGGGCGTGGCTATAGAAGCACATTTCGCATCTGGCTCTTTCCACAGTACAGGCGGCGTGCAGCAGATCTCTATCTATGTTCCTTCTGCTTTGGGTACTATAGACTATCCTGTCTACTTAGGTCTAAGAGCACCTGATATCACAGATGACTATGCTGCCGTAAGTTATCAGATCACTATAAAAGCGCCAGACGGAGAAGATGACATAACCGTTCTACCTGAGATGGCTAAACTAGTAGAATCTGCTAACTTCATCTACTTCTATGAGAATAGAAAAGACGAACAACTCGGACTGCTCTATAGCACAGGTAACTATTAATAAAGGACAGACAGAAATGAAACTCTATGACAAAACAGAAGTAGTTGAGCGAACTCTATCTACAGAGGAATTCGTTAACAGATACTCTACTCTAAACACTATATCTCAAGAAGCTATAACTGATTACTTCTTCAAGATCAAAGACTCTATCAATACGGCTACATCTAAGCTACTTAACTTAGATAATGACAAAGTTACATCAGACGCTCTTTCTTCTAAGTTCGAAACTCTTAACGCAATTAAGAAGATTAAGTTCTCTGATGCCGCCGATCAGTTAGTAGGTATACCAGAGAACTTTAAAGGTAAATATGTAGACTATGTTTCTGTTCTGCACTATATCTCTTCAGAAGCCGTAGAGTCAGCAGACAAGACACTTAACACTCTTAAGATGGCTGTCTCTTCGTTCATTAACGAATACTCAGAAGACAGAGTCTTTACTATTTATGGTAAGTCTGTGTTTGAGAAGAGCAAAGCTAATACAGAAGCAAGAACTAAGAAGATCTCTAACTTCTTCCCTGTGGCTAAGTCTACGGTTAAAGCAGAAATCAAAGACGTACTTAAGTCATTTACAGACGTAGATGTTATCTTTAAAGAAGTCAAGAAGATAGACGAAGTAATCAACGAAGATGTAGTTAAGCAATTAGTTAAACTAGGCAACGAATGTTCAGAACTAGTAGATGCTCTTATAGAGCACAACTCTAAGTCTGGCATCATGACTAAGAACGAATCAGCTAAAAAAGAGTTAGTAGAGGCCATCTATGTCTCTGCTAAAGAGGTAGAGTTCATCGGTTATCTGTATAGTAATGTTGTATTCTTCTATACAGCCGTTAAGAAGCTCTCAGAGACTCTTATTTCCATAAGTGATAGTCAGGCATAACCTTTCAGTTATATCGTCTTATACAGCGTATAGTAAGCTTCTAGGAGGATATCCTCCTAGAAGCTTATACTTATTTACAGAGTTGGATTAGCATTAGCGTAATTGATAACATCGCTCACTGCTGTATCTAGTTCAGAGCGTGTAGCAAATTGAGATACATCTATACCGACGTTGCCTGTATTTAGTCTATCCTCTATTGTGTTTATAGCGTCCACTACATCGGCCATGTCGTTCACTATGGTTGCTTGAGTAGAACTAATAGTACCCATCTGTGTGCTGAGTAGTGACACAGCGTTAGCGACAACTGTATCTACATATGCCTTAGTTGAAGCCTGATTATCTTGATTAGGAGAACCAGCCAATATTAAAGGACCAGTCATAATGCCACCGGCTTTTTCTAGATGGTTAAAGCTATTATAGGTAGACAAGAACGACTGAATCTCTGCTGCTGTTGCTGTGCTATTGTCGGCGATGGCTGTGGCTATTGCGTTCATAGCTGCAACTAGTTCTTCTTGACCGAAGAAGTTAGCATAGTCTTGATAGTGAGGAGAAGGAGGAAATGAAGCAGGCAGATTGCTTAAGTTATCCCAGATAACTGTTCTAGGGTTATAAGCCTTCTCTGCTAGAACAGTTAACACCTCTAGTCTGTCGGCTACCTGTTCGCCGCCTATGGTCTGATATCTCATTTTCAAGATGCCGTTAACAGACAAGTTGTGCAAAGTGATAGCTCCATACATTACTTTACCAGTAACGCGAGTACCAGTGACATATTGCAAAGCAAAAGAGTAATCTACGTCCTCTACCATAACTCTCTCTACTCCTGCCACTGTGATAGTGACTTGGAAGTTATCTATAAAGAAAGGAGCAAAGTTAGGAACGATGAAGAAGTAGTCGTGAAACTGAGCTTCATTGACGGAGTGAAGTTCATTGGCTACTAGGTTAGCAGGCGATATGCCTGATGTGTCGAGAGGGTAAGAGACTGGCATATTGTTTCCTTGTTAGACGTTGAATGTTAGTGATTATAGTGTCAAAAAATAAGCATAGCCCATATAGGACCATGCTTACTTATTTAAGACAAACCTAGATTTACTTTATCGTTCTTGACAAACACCATCTCTTTACAAGAGCGTTTGTTAAGTTCTTTAATGAGGTCATCGGGAGTGAGGAAGGCGTCTTCTTTAGTGAGTATACCTATCTTGTCATAGAAGTCACCCGCAAGCTCAGAACAGTAGAAACTGTCATCACTAGGACCTATGTTAGCTAAACCTGTAAACAAGTCACCTATAGAATAGCTCCTACCTAAGAATTTCATCAAATATTTTCTGTGGTTAGCATTATATTCGATATTGTTCTTAAGCAGATAGAAATCATTCTTCATGTATATAGGAATAAGCCTAACTACAGGAGGAGCAGCTTCCAGCAGAAACTTCTCTCCGCCTATATCTACTGCTATACCTACATGCACAAAGTCAGCGCCAAACACTTTATGATACATAAGCAGAATAAAGTCGAAGAAAGTCTTAACTCTAGTCTTCTTCCAAGCCAATAAATCACCAGTCTGAATAGAGTCTACTACTTCAGAATACAAAACAGTTTTCATTTAAAAGTCCCCTAGTTATATAGTCAAATGATTTTTTACTTACTGAAATAGAGAAAGCCCCGTCCTTCAGGCCGGGGTGGATGTCAAATAAGTCATGATTTGATTGCTATTGACTATTTAAAGAAAGATGTCACTATGAACGATTTAAGACCTTATAGACTTATGTTTATCACGCTTATCATCGCTGGGTTGTTCTTTTCAACTAGAACATATGCTCAGAATGTTAAGACATATATTCCGCCTAAAGCTTTTGAACATAAAGACCTTATTAAGAAAGAGTTAGACAAACACTTTCCTAGTATGCCTGACTACAACTATTTTCCTGCTCTAGGAGAACAAGAGAGCTGCATATCTCTTAAACACTCTAAATGTTGGACAACCTTCTCTGAACTTAAAACGTCAAGAGAACAAGGTGTAGGCATCTTCCAGATAACAAGAGCTTGGAGTAAAGACGGAAACCTTAGATTCGACACACTTAAAGATCTTCGCGATAAGTATAAATCTGATCTATCTGAAATGTCCTGGGACAACATTAAAACTAGACCAGATCTACAAGTAAGATCAGCTATACTTCTGTTAAGAGATAACTATGTAAGTCTCTATGCTATAGAAGATAAGATGGTTAGACTACAAATGACTGACTCTGCGTATAACGGAGGTCTAAGAGATGTCCAGAAGAGTAGAAGAGCTTGTGGTCTGTCTAGTAACTGTGATCCTCAAATATGGTTCGACAACGTGGAGAAGTATAGTGTTAAATCAGACAAGCCTCTGTACGGAAATAGAAGCGCTAAGTTCATCAACAACGAACATGTGTATTACATCTTCAAGATACGTATAGATAAATACAGGAAACACTATTTCACAGACAAAGACTTTGTGACAGCTCCTGTTAAACCGCATGTTCCTGTGCACATACCAACTTCTGTTCCTATTTCTACCCCAATTCCGACTAAAGAACCAACATCTACACAAACACCAGTTCCGACAATAACCGCCACACAAGCCCCAACGAGTAAACCAACCACAGTACCAACAGCTAGTGTGACCATAGTAGATACATTAGACACTGCTAAGATGCCTGATTGTAATTTGTTTTGTAAGATAAGGAGATTCTTCAATGCTTAAGAGAAACGCCAAAAGCATATCTAGTAAGATAACCATAAGTAAAGACGGTGTAACTTGCTCAGACAGATGCACTATCGAGTTCCCTAAATGGTATCAGGACAAAGGTCTAGCAACCATAGAGAAGGAAGTAACTCTATACGGAATCTTTGCTATAATAGTAGGAGACGAGTATAGTGTCTCGTTTATGCCAACTCTTTGTTCTAGTAAACCTATCAGTATATCTGAAATAGAGAGAGAAGACGGAGAAACGTATACACAACTACATTTCGCTAAAGGAGATAAGATCCTTGAAGGAAACTCTCTGGTTAAACAAGGTCGTCTTGCTGTTGCTCTTATGGAGAACTTCTACATGGCAGCTAAGATGCCTTGGTTCATAGAGTACGAAGACTGTGTAAGGATATTGGATAACGCTCCTATATACTCGGGCACAGGTATGGGTAGCGCTCCTGTTGCTAGTGAGCTACTTAGTAGTTTTATAGCAAGAAGCAGTAAAGATAAGAAAGTCTACTATAGACAAGTCAATGCTACAGGCGAGATAGCATGGGTTGATTTACTTAATCCTTATTACTCTATAAGGAATAACGTCAATAAGATAGCTGGTGGTTATTTAAGCGATAACCTGGTTAGTGCTATTGTTGAAGACAGTAAGTCATCTACTAAGTTAGAGAGACTAGCAAGAAGTTAAAGTAAATAAGCACTACAGGGATTTCTCCCTGTAGTGCATACTTATCTTTTTGTCTATTAGAATCCCGGAACAGATTTCCTTAAGATAAGGCCGCCTGTTGGGTTCTTTGTAGTTCTCTTAGTAAAGTCAGAACACACTAAGTAAATATTATCCTTCGTGACGCATGGAGTCATCAATAGTCTACCAGGGGAGCCTTGTAAAGTATAAAAACTAGAAGTGTCAGATGACAGTTCCCCGTAGGTATAGGCGTCTGACATAACACCTGTAGTGTAGTCTATGTCAAACGTATACACATATAGTCTAACGCTTCCTCCTGATATTTGACCAGTAGGATCGCCATTACCGAACACATAGACTTTTCTACCAGAAGTAACTACTTCTAGGATAGTGCCACATGGCATTGGCTCCGGCGATGTTTTATTTGCCCTGCCATTATAACCAGTAGGAGTTCCGTGTAGTGAGAAATCTCCTAACGTTCCGTCTGGTTTAAACCTGGCAAACAACAGATTTTGACTCTGAGTTTTATCGCTTGAGTTAGTGATTAGATATAGACCAGCGACTGTAGAGAAAACAGACATAAGACTAGTGTTCCCCACGTCACTGGAAATACCTGGTATAGTTTCTATTTGAGCACCTATGTGTACCTCTGTCCAGTTAAGTATTTCTCCTGTAGAGGCGTCTATAGTCGGCATAGAGTATTTAGCCTTAGAAGAGAAACTGCTGTACTGACTACCACTGTCTAACGCAGAGAATACCTTAATAGTTTCGTTAGCTATCAGACTAGACGGACAGTACCAACCATTGTCAGGACTTCTTTCTATTCTCCAATCAGACAAAGCGCCTGTGTCGTCGTCCACTAAAGCGGAAACTACACCGGCAAGTTCTTGATTAGGGTCTTCTATATATCCATCTTCAGGAGTATATGTCGTGTGTATGTTAAGAGCAGCTAGTTCCGTTGCCCCCAAACCGGTTCCTTCGCCGTCAAGGTTATAACCAAACGCACCGGCTATGTTTAAACCGAAGAAATATGCCCTACCATTAGGATGAAGAACAGCAGAGGCCACATTATCAATTCCAGCAAAAGGAACTACTTCATAGTTAGAAGTGTTTATAGTGCCTATAGTGCCGTTTGTATTTAAAGGAATATACATTAACTTGCTAGTAGGCGCACCGTATAGCCCACCTGTGCCGGCTAGCGATCTGGAACCCATTAAGTACATTCTAGTAGAGTTTAACATGAACGTGTTACCGAAATTAGGATTAACGTTAGAAGGAACCCACTGAGAGTCTTCTATCCATCCAGAGGCCATTCCTCCTGTAACAGTTTCTATCGCGCCTGTGCCGTATCTCATTATAGAATAGCGTTGTGTTTGGTAATTACCTTGCACTAAGTCTATAAAGTTTCTGTATGTCACTGTAGGAACGAATGTTCCTGTGTAGTAAGGACTATAGTCGCTTGTACCGCCTGACCAGTTAGTTTTCAGAGCTAGTCTATATTGACTAGAGTCAGTTGAGGGATACATGTTAGATAACATGTATAGGCAGTTACCTGATATTGCTATTTTATTAGGTTCAGGGTATTTAGGTAAACCGTAGTCGCCGAATAAATAAGGCATTAGTACAGTTCTAGATGTTTCCGGCGGTAAACCGTTTTTATCGTACTGTATAGACTCGGCGTCAGATGTGTTTCCGACTATGTTTCCGTCGACGTCTATGTCAAAAGTCTTGAACGCGAATCTGCTTTCTAAAACAGCTTTCATGTCCTCAAGATCCGCTGGAAGAACATCATCATATATTCTACTGTACAAACCAAGGATAGTCACTTGTGACTCCGTGGCTATTACCTTGTACGCATAGTAGGGTATAAATGTGTTTACAGGCGAACTGGTGCTCAGTCCAGGAATGTCTAACCTGTAAAACTCGGTTATCTCGTCGTCCAGGAAATTGGCCTTATATACAGCGCAATAAGGTTTACTGCCTATAGTGCCGTTTGTACGGATACTGTCTTGTGTTATTATGGCGTAAAGTCCAGACTTTGTGGCAAACAGTTTAACGTTGTTACCCATGGACGATTTGTAACCGTTATGGGAATAAGCCAGACTTTCCCTATACTTGCCGGAGGCGGACAAGATAGGAGTAGAATAGACATCACTCCAACTAACTATGACGCCTGAAGCGTTGATGTTTGCTTTGTGTGCTCTTAACTGACCCCTGTCTACTCTTATAGAATATATAGTTCCGAATAAACAAATAAAGTCTTTATTAAACCAAGTGTCGTAGTCTACCTCTGAAAGAGAACCAGTGTAGTAACTTTCTCCCAAAAAGTCAGGAGTTTCTATTTCGTCCCTCCAGTTAATAGGCTCTCCGTCTTCGTCTAGTTCCGCTGACTTTGTCAGGCAGTACAGCGATTGTTTGTTAGATGAACCCTCAGATTTGGCAAGATTGAATAGATAAAGTCTATTGTTTAACACTATAGGAGTCATTGTCCCGATCGTGTCAGTGTCTGGTGAATAGGCAGAGAACGGAACCGAGATATAGTTGTCACCGGGGACTGATGTGATGTTACCAGAAGCGTCTGTTGTCACATAGTCAAACCTGCCTATGTCAGAACCTATTCCTGTTGGAGTGGTTTTACTTCCTATAAAATATATCCTGTTTTTAGTCGCAAACATGCCTCTATATGTCGCTCCTCCTATAACTATATTCGTGTTATTCAGGTTAGGTATTTCTTCAAAAATAGCAGAAGATAGGTTAGCAGTGCCTGTGTCGTTGAACCCGTGTTGGTTTAACCAAGGTGTTCCGTAGTCTGTCTGTGTTACAGACTGATAAACTATAGGCACACCGTAAGACTCCGTAGGCTGGGTAAGTTCCGGCTTTACAGCGAACTCCCAGTCAGTGTCTGTGTAGTCAGACTGATAGGAAACAAGATAAGGATCTTGGTACGCCGGAGCAGCAGAACCAGGTATATATCTACCGTAAGATATTAACTTATTGTAAGCAGAAGTGTCTTGTCCACTGTTATCTGGTAGTTTAAATAACTCAAGTTTAGTGTTTACAGGCGGGTCTATGATGTGTTCCGAGTATCTGTTAGAAGACACTCCGGTGAAAGGTCTACTCCACACGCCTATCCTATTTCTTGATAAATTATTGTCTGCTTCATTGTAATCGTAATAAGCAACCAGATTACAAATTCTAGAACTAGTCGCAAACGTTATAGGTATATGGTTGCCGCCATAGACAGAAGCTGCTCTATATAAAAGACTAGAACTTGTACCGTTCCAGTATGTCGGTTCAACTAGGTCCGGTCTGATCTTAGATATGTCGAATTCTCCGGAGAACTCACCGTCGTCATTCAGCCCGAGACTTAATACTAGCCCTGGTACTTTCTCCAAAGCGTAGTTTGATTTCGCATTATAAACAATAAACACTCTCTTCCTGGTTGTCAGCAGTGTGACACCTGAAGCAGTCAGAACGTGAAATAGTCTATTTCCTGCTCCTTCTCTACCAGTAGTCCCTGTAAGGCCAGGTATAGATACCTCTGTTATGTTAAATGAGCTGTCTACCTTATACAGTCTAACGAAATACTCTTCCATATTTGACCGCAATGCGACAAATATAAATAACCCGGCCTTAGTCGATATCATATGTAGTTTATATATCTTGTCAAAGGAAGGATAAGTTTTAGTGAGATTCGGTAAATTGTCTTTAGTTATAATAAGGGCTGTTCTATGATTCTGGAACGCTCCGTTTTGATCTATTTCTACTTCTCGTAGATTTATAGTGAAACCTGCTGCTGTGTCATAGTACTGAACACCTTGAGCGTTCTCAGAGAGATCAAAATAGTAAAGCTTATTATTATGCACACATGGAGAGACAATGGTCCTATTGCTAGGACCGATATCCTGCATATCAGGATACTCTATTCTTGGGTTATTAAATGTCCCGGCAACAGGATCTACTTCGAACGAAACAGGAAAGTGCGGTACAGGATAATAAATCTGTCCGTAAGGAGGATAGTTAATCAGACTACAGACGACATCTGGAGTTTGACCTACTTCCTCTCCTCGTTTTAGTCTATAATCTAGACTAAATGTAGGTCTGAGGTCTTCTTTTTGATAAGAACTGTTAGATGCGACAGACATAAAGTATAGTCTATTACCTATGATTATAGGGGAACTAGGACAGGATCCGTACGGTGAACCAATATAACTGGCACCTGTCTTTGTATTTGAGATAACGTCTGATATATACAAAGGAGCTGATGTTGTAGCCGGACTTTGTTGAACTATCCCGTTTTCGTCTATGTCAAACACTAAACCAGGCATATTAGAACCGTAACCAGGTCCGGACATCACGCCGGGGTTAACATAAGCGTGTAGTTTGTTACCTATGATGAACGTAGTTCCTCCTATGACGTTTTGGTTGTCTAGGTGAACATCAGACACACCTAACTCTGTGTCCCAGTAGTTTCCGGCCGACTCTAGTAGATTAGTTAATGTAAAGTCCCCGTAGTTCACGTTGTTATTAGTGTTAAACCAATACTGCAGTCTATGTGGTTCTCCGCCAGGGGCTATCTTCCCGGACCAAACATCTCCGCCAACCATGTCGTATAAGTCAGGATACACGCCTTTATTCAGGACAGCTCCTGTGAATCTCATGTAGCCTTCTGCAGTGCCGTCTGCGTTAACGAACTTAACAGTGCCAAGAGGAACAGCAGCGCCGCCGCCACCTGCATTGGCTTTATCTGTAACATATCTAACAGTGGCAGTATCAGTAGGGTCTACAACAGGACTAAGTATGTTAAGGTTGCCTGTCATCATGCTGCCTTCTTTAGTGACAGCGTCGCCTATACCCATTTCCTCTACAGTCTGGCTAACTGGTATTTCAGAGACTTTATTCCAGTTGAAATTAGGTACATCGCCCATAACTAGACCACTAGCGGAATCCAAAATACCGTTACTTCTAACCGTAGCCTTAGTATAGAAATTCTGGGCTATGGATTTAGGGGCTAGCCAGAAGTAGCTTGTTCCATAAGGAAACCAACCGTCTGTTCCGTTTGCGTTAAAGTTAGGTAGTCTGGAGCTAGGAAGACTTCCTACTTTAATTGCACTAGCGTCTTTTACAGAAGCTTTATTGTCGACATAACTCTTACTTACGACTTGTGTGTTTACTGTAGGAGTTTGTCCAACTACAAGAGGTTCGGTCATCGTTAAACCAGGTACTGTTGCGTCTTCGACTTCTCCGTTAGCCTTGCCTTCTCTGTATACGTTAATTAACATATCAAGCTCCTTAGTGATTCTTAATTGATAAACATAATCCGGAATTCCGGACATCACAAAATTCTTAAATGACAATTGGGGTCTTTTTTGAACGACATATATATAGACTGACTATAGTTGTCTTCTATAGTCGTCTGATATAGTTACCGTATTGAGTAACAGCAGACTTAAACAAGGAGAAACAGACATGACATTTACCCCAGTGAAGAACCCATACAGCCCATTTTTCGGAATGACCGAAGAAGACTGCGTGCAGGCTGTGCGCGGCGACATTGATATGTTCACCAGACAGATGAACCAGTCGGAGGCTATTTGTTTAGCCGCTGTGGAACAGAACGGGTTCGCGATTGAGTTCGTCAAAGACCAGACTGAAGAGATCTGTCTGGCTGCAGTGCGTAATAACGTATACGCGCTTCAGTTTGTCAACGAACAGACTCCCGAGATCTGTCTAGAGGCTGTTAAACAGAACGGACACGCGCTTCAGTTCGTTAAAAGTCAGACTGAAGCTATGTGTCTTGAAGCCGTGAGACAAAACGGCTATGCGTTAGAACATGTCAGAGAGCAAACAGAGGCCATCTGTAAGGCCGCTATAGCTCAGACCGAAGGAGCCAAGAAGTGTGTGGACGACAAGTTCTTGTACTTACTAGACTAAGCACCTTCGAAGACCATAGATACCTTAACCGGTATCTATGGTCTATCTTACTAACGACCACTGACTCTCCTTTTCTTTTTTTATCCCTAGGTCTATGATATGATTATCAGATAACTATAAGGAGATATATGAAATATATAGTCACCTCGGACATACATTTAGGACACCGAAACACTCCTACTGAACATGTAATTAAGTCATTCAAAGAAACAATACTCAACGACAAGAATAAAGACATAGATGTTCTATTTATAGCAGGAGATCTATTCGATAGACTCCTGGACTTAAACACAGAGAAGCTACACTGCATTATAGACTTCTTCAACTACATGCTAGACTATTGTCATAGGAACAACATACTTCTAAGAGACTTAGAGGGAACGCCTAGTCACGAATGGAAGCAGTCTGAACTCTTGTATAAGTTAAACGACATCAGAGAGAACAAAGTAGATCTCCGATACCATAAACTACTAGAGATAGAATATATAGAACGCATAGGCAAGTATGTTCTGTATATACCAGACGAATGGCCTTACACACATGAAGAGATAGAGTCACAGATAGCACAGAAGATGGCCACACTCAATATCTCTAAGATAGATATAGCTATCCTACATGGACAGTTCCTGTATCAAATAGCTGTACCTAACTATAAAGGTTTCTTCTATAAAGAGAAGTACTTCCTTAATCTGGTAAGAGGCTATATACATATAGGTCACTACCACACATACACTACATACGACCGCATCATTGCTAATGGTTCTCTAGAGCGTCTAACTCACGGAGAAGAAGAAGACAAAGGTTGTGTTCTAGTCGACAACGACAGATATACTTTCTTAGTCAATAAGAATAGCTATATATACAAGACCATTAATGTAACACAGGCAACAACACTAGATAGCCTAGATAAGTCTATAAATAAGTTACCTAAGAACTCCTACATACGGCTTAACATGTCTAAAGATCATCCGTTTAACCTAACGTTCAACGAGATCAAGCTAAGGTATTTAGACTACAATGTTAAGAAGAAACTAAAACTAACTTCTGAACAACAATCAGCAGCATATATACTATCTGACAGTGATATAGATATGTCTGGTGGATTCGACATCGACAACGATATATACAAAGTCCTTAAGACTTCTATACTCTCTAAACACCACCTATCACCGGAAGAACTAGTTAGGCTAGACATATATCTGGAACCGTATAAAGATGCCTCAGAAACATCTACAGACTAAAGAGGATAACAAGTGAATAAGTTAATCTTAGAAAGACCTATGTCAGGGTTTCCTGTAAGTATGGGCACAGGTTTAGCGCTAGAGACTATACTTGAACCAGTACAGTCTCTATATGACGAAGCAAGAGAAGTAGATAAGTTAAACGACACATCTGACTACTCCATATACGCGTTCAATGTTTCAACTATACTTAGGAACCTTATCTCCAACTTCAAGTTCAACGAGCTTATAGGTTTACCTAAGAAAGACTTTCTTGATACACTTATAGAGGAAGTAGACTTTATAAGAAGTCACTTCGAAGCTATGGGATTAGGATGTAAGTTCTATATACATACTTACAACTACGTTAAGTCCACATATCCTACTAAGCTAAGAAAACCTAATACAGAAGCACAGCATACTGTAGACATGATTAACAGCTACTGTCTTAATCATCTCAAGAAGGATGACGATATACATGTGTTCGATAAAGACGTTAGATTCGGTAAAGAAGAAAGATGCCTTATCATGACACATGTTCCGTTTGACTTACTCAGTTATAGTAAGTTCTCTAACCTGGATCTTCTAGAGAGCCATACAGGTAAGATTAAGTCAAGAAAGAACTGGAATACCAAATATCTTCCAGTTCCTGATTGTGATATGTCTGTGCTTCCTTTCATGGAGTATCTACTGTCTACATTCGGTGACCATGTCATGTTTAAACCAGACCCTATTAACAAAAGACAGGATTTATACAAGGCCATGGTTAAGAAAGGCGTTAACCCACTAACGTCAGAACTATCTTTATCGTTCATGAGAAGTTAAACATATACACCTTGCCAATTAAGGCAAGGTGTATATAGTTATCAAGGCATAGGGAAAGGCATTTGAACGCCTACTGATTCAAACATAGGAATGACAACTGCGTCAAGTTCTGCTTGGTTAGTAGCAGCACTAATGTTTGCTCTCATTGTACCGCATTCGTAGAAGCGAGTAGAGAACGCGTTCATAGCGCCAGCAGCTATTTGCTTAATGTCGTCGATAGTGTCTATTGTATAGTTAGTGTTATCGGCGGTCACCCAAACAGGGGGGGTATAGCCGGTAGCACCGTTCATAACGATAGCTTGAGTCAAACGTTCTCTGGCGACGTAATCTCCGTCGAAGCTTGTACCGTCATAAGTAAACGGTTGTTTCAGATACCACTCTTTGTATTCAGACAAGCGCTGGAGTTTATTGGCTTTTCTAGTGTCAAAGGTGACAACATCGGCAACTACAGGTACTTGTACCCACTGGTTACCTATAACCGTAAGTCTATGACCTGGGGTAGGATTAGGTCTTTCGTTAACTGTCGTGTTAGGAGGCAACAGAGGTTCGCCAGAAGGACTTACGTCTACCTGAATCTCTACTACATTGCCGCCTACGTTGCGATATGCTTTCATTTCGTTAGCTCCTTAATACATTATGGAAAGAGAGGAATTGACATCCACCCCGCCTTAAAAGACGGGGATTCCCACCCTCACGGGTATGGGGTTCCTGCTTTATCGAGGCGCTTAATGTCTTGCGACACCAGAGGCGAAGACCTCTCCACAGGCTGACACCGGTTGTCCTACCGGCGATTGATGGGTTACTAGGAGACTTACGATTCATCCCCGACCTGAAGGACGGGGCTTTCTCTATCTCTGTGTAATATATTTTTACACTAAGCCCAATTCGATGATTTATCGTATTTGACCTGATTTCCTGTAAATCAACCAAAGTATGTTTTTACAATCGCGGACATTCATTGTTAGAATCAATGTCTATTTCATCCGTCTTTAAAGGAGATATTTATCATGACTTATTACTACAAGCGTTACCATGACGTTAGTAAGATTACCCTGTGGGCAGACAGCACCGATGATGAGAAGAAAGCAGCACGCTTGCTTCTTAGCTTCCGTGACGGTAATCCACGATTCGTTGCTTATACAGGAGTCACAGGTCCATCAGGGATCATTAACTTCCCGTGTGACTATCCGACCATGGCGGCGGCTATGTCTCTTCTTAAAGAAGCGGCGTCTTCATCTATTACTGGTGTGTCTTATTCAATAGAGTCTCTTACGGCTAGTTATGTAGACAACAAACCGACTAAAGAGAAAGTACTAGTCTCTACTCTTAACATCGGTCGAGACAAAGACGGTATAGTGTTCTTGGCTCTTATCACAGAAGGCAAGCCTAAGATCATGTTCCAAATCAAACCGTCTAACTACCACGTCTTCCGTGACTCTACCAAGTCACCTATGCCTGTAGATAAGATCTCTTCTACTCTAGCTATCGGTATCGCTGATTTAGTTCTTAACACTATCAGTGACGTTATGACTTCATATACACGTGAAGAATACGACGGTTCCGGTAAGCCTCCTGCAGAGATTAAAGGTCGTAACCAACAGTCGGGCGGCGGTAAGAAACAAGTACCCAGCAACACACCAACGGAAACACTAGACGACATTGAACTGTGATAGTTAACCCTTAAGACCGTGTTAGGTCTTAAGGTGTTAAACCTAACTGTGTTTGAAGGATATGTAGTTGCATATATAATAACTGCGTAGACTAACTTTCTTTTTAAAGGAGACAAGATGCTTAGTTTCAATATCGAAACAGACCCATATGGAGTCATGGTTCTGGCTGTAAGGTTTACAGGTAAAACCATTTCGATTAACACAGAACTAGGGGAACAGGTTATACCAGAAGTGCTGGAATATGACATAACTGACCACTATAAAGAACCAGCCTTTTTCGGCACTATTTACGAACAAGTGAATATGTACATGACAGTATTGCCTCTTGGTTTGCAAGAGGAGGTATACGAGATCTTTAAACACATGTACTATAAACGCTATACAGATAACTATAGCGACATTATCTATACTAAGGCAGTAGAGGACGCTATAGGTAATGCTTCTGCCCTTCTTAACTACGAGAAATTTAAGTCTTGGATGGTAGGTTTAGAGGCAGGCATACAGATGCCAGAGAACGTTCTAGCCGAATATGTTCCAGACCAGGACATGACAACGACTAAAGAGAAGACCTATATAAAGTCAGAGTACAGAGATTTAGTTTCTTTAATCACTTTCATACGCGCTCTTTCTCCGGTATACCTCAAGTACTATAACTACTTCAAAGAGAGGGCAAGTTTCCAGTACTATAAGCTATTCACTCTTTTCTCTCAGTCCGACTTAGTCGATAGCGAAGAATGTGTTAAGTTACAAGAATACATCGCTGCTAACTACCTGACATTAAAGGGAACAGCAAGAAATGAGAAGCTGATCATAGGTGCAGGTCTGTCTGATGACGATATCACAGATACACTAACAGCAGAAGTTGTGTTCAACAAGCTTATAAGCATAGATTTCTTCTATAAGAAGTGTAATGCTATTTCCTACATCTTCCAGACTGTAAGACATAAGGGAGATTTCGTAACACCTGGCAGTGACAATATTCGCGGCAAGGGTTCTAAAACAGAAACAGGCAGCGAGGTTACGTCTTATTACGAAGACCATCGTAAGACTAGTGACGTACCAATCGGAACAGTAGCAGAGATTCAGCACGAGCTAGCCTATATTGAATCCATAGTTAGTCAACTAGGATACACTAAAAGCTTCGACAGAGCTATGTTCGAGAAGGAGATGGAAAACGCATCTGTTCTTATGAACATTAGGCTAGAGAACATACAGATTTATCTGTTAGGTTGGTTCTTGGGTAAAGCCATCAATGCTAGAAGGTTGCAGTACATAGAGTACGCTAAATTAGTGGAACTTACGCTTATGGCTAAAGTGATACTTATCAATGAAGGCCATACGTTTATGGGTTGTCTATTAGGCAGCCATGTGTCTACTGACAATGACAACATAAACATCCTCATGCGTCACTCCTTGAACAAAACCCTTCTAAACAATCTAAAGTCTAGCTATTCTTTCGCTATGGAGCAGGATAAACAGAGCAACATAGAGAAGAGTATATTAGAGGCAGCCGCAACTATCTCCAGTAACATATGGAAACCAGTGTACATCAGAGACCAAGAAAAACACTTACTAGTTAAAGAAGGATATTTAGAGATCCCTTCTAACATATCAGACCTAATCTGCGAATACGTAGCATTAACCAACAGAAATTAACATCAACCAAAGGAGAAAATATGATTCCTAGTAATGAACAGTTCATTATAGAGAGTATGTATTATATTCGCATGGGTTCACACATGCCCGTGTACAATAGACCATACATGATAACGGCTAACCAAATGACCATAGACGAGATCAGTAACAGACTTGCGGCAAGTAAGTCCGGCAAGATTTCAACTAACACAGTCTCTGGGCTAGTTGGCGGACTTGTTCAGCCTTCTGCAGTAGGTACTGTCGGTATGATTGATAACAATTGGGTCAGCAATCATCGTTACGTGTTCATATTTAAGATTAGAGCAGTAGACGCTTTTGGTGCCGAACACTGCACGTATATCCAAGGGTATACTGACTATGACGGAATCACTAGTTCCGGAGCTATGGACCCTCGTATGGTCCATCACATCAACAGCGTGACGGAAACAGCCGTAATCAGTTACAACTCGCCACTAGGCCCGGTGACTAAAGAAAAACTCATCAACGTGTACAACGTTCTGAGTAAAGGCGATCAAGTAGAATACTTCACACAGAGACCTACTGATGTAATGGACACATTGAATACATTAGAACTGTCTTCAATGATGAACATACCTAGCCAAGATGCTTTATCCGCGGCCAGTTGGGTGAACCCTTTCAGCAATATAGCTTCATGTAGTTCTGTTACTAACAACATTGCGTCTGACTATATCTCTAAGATCCTCAACACAGGACTTATGACTTCTCGTGAAAGAGAGATCCACTTAGGTTCATTTGACACTAGTGTGTCTAGCGAGTCATCTGCTGATCGTTTCTTATCAGAACCGTCTATATCTGGTAACCGATTCCTTAAGTATATGTCAGTTATCTCTGGGTTCAAATACGTACGCAACGTATTCACATTCCCTCAGATCTCTTCCATAGACCCAACAGCAGAGAGTCGATTCGTCGTGCTCAATGCCAACAAGGAACTACTCAATCCGTATCTTAACGCTACTCCTGACACCGGCGAACATTGGGGCGGTCAAGATCCTGTTACTCTTAAGGCATATAGCATCACAGAAGCATCCGTGGCGTTAGCCGTTAAGTATGGGTTTACTAAGCTGTACTTCACTGCGTCTAACATGCAAAATCCTACAGGCCAACCAGAAGTACTGATTAGCTATTTCAACGGTTTCATGAACTTACCAGAAGAGGACGTTAACTATCTGCTGGAACTGTTCAAGAATCGTTTCATATTGGAGATCTTTAATAACGAAACATCTGGAGGAACTATCCCTCTACATCTAGACATGTTTGTGGAGTTGATGGGAACAAGTAAAGTAAATCTGTCTTATGGCGGGTTTGTGTCTACTTGGTATACCTCCCCTACAGCAGCCAACAGTCTATATTCACCAGTCATGACATCAGACAAGTCAGGTCTTGACTACATCGCGGAGAGCGCAGGAAAACTAATCGACGTCATCACGGAAAAAACGACACAAACTCAACGAAACTATTACTAAGGAGAAAAACAGATGGATATGAATCCTATCATAGAGGAGTTCTATCTCGGCATACTTGACTATGCCGGACTGAAATACGAAAACGGCAAAATCTCTAGCACAGACGATAAGATAGGCGACATAGTTATAGACGGCAAGCCTTTGACTCTGCCTTACATGAGTGTGCTAAAGAACCCAGAAGGTAGAACAGTGTTCCACCCCCTGAACGAGAACTATGCTTCTCCTGCTACTGCCGCCTTCAACGCGTATCAGTCTAAACTCACTCTAGAAATCAATATCAAGTTGTTTAACTTAATGACTTCGATTATTACTCTGGCGTGTGATACTCAGTTACAGCGTAAGGTCAAGTCACCATCTGTTATCAGTCTTATCTCCTCTATAGGCGAGACAGATATGGTAGCGGTAGAGAATTTGGCTAAGCTACTTAAGTACTCCAAAGAGAAGAATGGTACGGCTTTCATTCTGGACATCTTCCTCAAGAAGAATGGTCAGATCGAAGATGTCCCTTACGCCTGTATCGGTAAGATTAACTTCCACCTTTATGACGCGATCTGTAAGGCTCTAGATGAGAAAGACGGATATGAGGTCTACGGCATGAAGTGTCGTAAGAAAGACTTGTTAACATACAGGGCAATTCTAAGCGGCATCTTCCCTAAGATCGACCAGAAGGATTCCTATATCGACGGGTCTGATAACAAGATCTTCCGTTACCTTTCGTCTCTGTTGAAGGCAGCATATACTGTCACAACAGCCATAGACTCTGTCGCTAGAGATCTCTCTGAGATTAAGGACAACACAATAGGTATCGAACAATCATTCATAAACCACGACTTCTTAGAACCCATGAACAAGCTTCAGGACATGGGTAAAGAAATCAGACTCATTCCCTCACAAACAGACCCTACCATAGAGGCAAGGGAAATCAAGAAAGCAAAGATTGACGAGACTGCTTCTTCTAAAATGGAACAACCTCAACCCCAATATCAACAGCCAGCGGCGCAGCCACCAGTGTTCCAGCCTCCGGCGCAACAACAAGTTCAGCAACCCATGCAGCAGCAGAACTTCCAGCAACAACAGTATCAGCCTCAGCCACAGCAGCCGCTTGGCCCTGAAGCTATCATACGTAACGCAATGGCAGGTATCAACAGGACTAACTATCAGCAACCTGTGATGCAGCCTATGATGCAACCTATGCAACCTGTGCAACAGCCGCAGCAGCCTATGCCAGGATGGGCTGTTAATCAGCAAATGCAGCAACCAATGATGCAACCTATGCAACAGATGCAGCAACCAATGATGCAGCAACCAATGATGCAGCCTATGATGCAACCCATGATGCAACCTATGCAACAGCCGCAGCAACATATGCCAGGATGGGCTGTTAATCAGCAAATGCAGCAACAACAAATGGTGCAGCAACCTATGCAGCAAGGTTTTCCTCAGCAAAGCTGGGGTCAGCCACAGCCTAGATACACTGCTCCGTTTTAACAGAAAGTAAAGAGAACTCCGACGGCGTAACAGCCATCGGAGTTTCTTTTTTTCGTTAACTGCCTGGTATGGGAGGAATTAGAGGTATCTTTATGCTCTTGGCCTCTCCGTCAAAATTGTTAGGGTTAGTTAGCCCGTTTATATATAGGGCATATAAATAAGCGTTGACAGGCACTCTTCCTAATTCCTTAAGTAAACCGTAGAAGTTACCTTGGTATTTATAGGCCATACCTGGTTCTACTACAACTACTTCGTAAGTATTGTGTCTGGATAAATAGTCTACGTATTGTAACGCGTGGTTAGTCTCGATGTCGTCTTCTGAAGACACAGTCTCTACCATATAAGCTTCTAGCATATTGCACCTCTTTTTATTTGTTCAACCGATT
>JACCDZ010405466.1_pt1 | contig 57999 bp, 69 predicted proteins | sample 7449551 | NCBI WGS metagenome assembly JACCDZ01 (sample SAMN15323452, study PRJNA562643) | freshwater metagenome | isolation source: river surface water | place: USA:Blue River Watershed | collected 2017-08-18 | reverse complement strand
TGTCAACGTTCTATAAACCCACATTTCAAGATAGTATTAGTATCATATGACAAGAACATACATTAAAGATCTTAAGCAGTATCTTGGACAGGAAGTGTCCATATCAGGATGGGTAGACATCCGACGTGATCAGGGTAAACTCATATTCCTTGATTTTCGTGATATAACGGGAAAGGTTCAAGGAGTTATACTCCCTAATGCACAAGATGCTCATGTAGTAGGATCAACTCTTCGACCAGAATGGGTTGTATCTGTTCAGGGAAAGGTAAATCCTCGTCCTCCAAAGAATATTCAAGCTGATAAGCTCAATGGTGATATTGAACTTGAGATACTTGGTATATCCGTTCTCAATACAGCAGAAACTCCTCCTTTCGATATTCATGGGGATGGCAAAGAAATCAATGAAGAGACACGATTGAAATATCGATACATTGACCTTCGCCGAGCACGTCTTCAAAAGAATATGATTCATCGTCATGATGTTATGCTTCGTGTAAGAAACATGTTTGCTGGAGAAGGCTTTAGAGAAATTGAAACACCTCTTCTCTCAGCAACCACCCCAGAAGGATCACGTGACTATATAGTTCCTTCACGTCTTGACCGTGGACTCTTCTACTCACTTCCTCAGAGTCCTCAACAATACAAGCAACTTCTCATGGCTTCAGGATTTGAGAAATATTTTCAATTCGCACGATGTATGCGTGATGAAGATACTCGAGGGGATCGACAACCTGAGTTTACACAGCTCGATATGGAAATGAGTTTTGTTGAACAGAAAGATGTTATGGCTATCAATGAGAAAGCCATTCTCGATATTGTACAGAATCTGTATCCACACAAGAAAATACAGAAAACTCCAATTCCTGTTATGACTCATAAGGAAGCTAAGGAGAAGTATAATTCTGACAAGCCAGATATACGTGTTAATAAAGATGATCCAGACGAATTAGCATTCATATGGATTGTTGATTTTCCTTTCTTTGAAAAAGATGAGGAAACAAAAGGATGGACATTTAGTCACAATCCATTTTCTGCTCCAAAGCCTGAATATATGAATGACCTTATGGCAGGAAACAATATTGAAAATATCCTTACCACTCAGTATGACCTCGTATGTAATGGATATGAGATTGGGGGAGGAAGTATACGAAATCACAATCCTGAAGCTCTCAAGATGGTATTTAAAATCATGGGATATGATGATGAGAGAATTGAAAAGAACTTTGGACATATGCTCCATGCTCTCGGATCAGGAACACCACCTCATGGAGGTATGGCATGGGGATTTGATCGTCTTATGATGATTCTTGAAAATGAACCTAATATTCGTGAAGTTATTCCATTTGCAAAAACAGGTGAAGGACGTGACCCTATGATGGGAGCTCCTGGTAAGGTTCAGGACAAGCAATTGAAAGAATTGGGTATCAAGATACAAGGAGAGTAGGTATATTCTCTGGTATAATATCTTCATGCAATCTTTTAGGATAAAGACTGGAACATTCGAAGGTCCTCTTGATCTTCTCCTTTCTCTTGTTGAAAAGAAGAAACTTTTCATCAATGATATATCTCTTGCACAGGTTACTGATGATTTCATACATCATATAGAAAACTTTGAAAATATACCTATGGGAGAATCTGCCCAATTCATACTCATTGCCTCAACTCTCCTTCTCATTAAATCAAAATCTCTTCTTCCTGTTCTTACCCTCACTGAAGAAGAAGAGCAGGGGATACATGATCTTGAAACACGTCTCAAGATATATCAGAGGATAAAGGAGGGGAGTGTACATATTAAGAAAATGTTTGGAGAACATATTCTTTTTTTTCCAGAAACAACACATGCAACTCCTGTGGTTTTCTCCCCTCATCAATCAATGAATCTTCTTTCTCTTGTTGAGGTATTAAAAAATATCATTACCTCATTACCAAAGAAAGAATCTGCACCTAAAGCTGTTATACGTCAGGTTATCAGTCTTGAAACTATGATTGATAGTCTTTCAGAGAGGATTACCCATAGCTTACGTATGAAGTTCAGTGATTTCTCTGCTAGTCACAAACATGAAAAAGTTAATGTCATTGTGAGCTTTCTTGCTATGCTTGAACTTGTAAAACAAGGAGTTATCCATGCCACACAGGATGATCATAAGGGAGATATACACATGGAAACTCAACAGATAGGGGTTCCGCGGTATAATTAAAATATGTCATATTCACTTGAAACAGCTCTTGAGGCCATTCTCTTCTGGAAAGGGGAACCGATGTCACTTAAAAAACTAAGTGGTTTTCTTAAATGCACAGAGAAAGATATACACGATGCATTACCTCGATTGAAAGAATCTCTCAAGGGAAGGGGAATCACAGTGGTTGAATATGATACTGAAATAAGTCTTGCAACTTCACCTCTTGTATCTCAGTTGATACAAGATATAACCAAAGATGAACTTTCGAGAGACTTAGGGAAAGCTGGTCTTGAAACTCTCTCTATCATTCTCTATCAAGGCCCTATTTCTCGTCCTGATATAGATTATATACGAGGGGTAAGTTCACAGTTTATTATCCGCAATCTCCTTGTACGTGGTCTTATAGAGCGGAGCGATAATGAAAAAGATGCACGAAGTTTCTTGTATAAGCCGAGTCTCGAACTTCTGTCCCACTTGGGTATTTCTCATATACAAGATTTACCTGAATTTGAAGCCATACGGAAAGATATAGAGAACTTTAAAAATACTACAATCAATGCAGAACAAGCCTAGTATTGATACCTTATTCCTCATCAATGTCACAGCACTTGCCCTTGCTGGTTTCTTTATCTTTAGCTCAGCATCACTTGGCCTCCTTGCTCGAACAGGAGCAAGTTTTGCATCAGTTGCACTCAATCAAACTATTGGATTAATTATCGGGGGTCTTGCATTCTGGGGAATGTCTAAGGTTCACTACAAACTACTTCGTAAATATGCTTTCTTCATACTCCTTGGAGCTCTTGTACTTAATCTCCTCTTATTCATACCAGCCCTTACCCTTACCCATGGAGGAGCATCAAGATGGATTGATCTTGGTTTTGTAACATTTCAACCTTCAGAATTTCTTAAAATTGCCTTCATTATATATTTTGGAGCATTACTCTCCTTAATGAAGGACAAGATACATACATTTAAACATGGGGTTCTACCATACCTTGGTATTATGGGATTACTCGGTATTCTCCTTCTTCTCCAATCGGATACTGATACATTGATTGTGATAGCGGTAACAGGTTTAGCTATGCTCTTTATTTCAGGTGCACGATTGAAGCACATTGCGATTATTGCATTCATTTCCCTCATAGCTCTTGGTTCAGTTATGTATGTTCGTCCCTATATACGTGAACGTATCATGACCTATCTCAATCCCTCACAGAATCCTCAGGGATCTGGATATCAAATTCAACAATCACTTATCGCTATTGGATCGGGACAAATATCAGGTAGAGGTTTTGGACAAAGTATACAGAAATTCAACTATCTCCCTGAGCCGATAGGGGATTCAATATTTGCTGTTCAAGCTGAAGAATTCGGTTTCCTCGGTAGCACATTTCTTGTTATTGTATTCTTCCTTCTTTTCTTACGATCAATATGGATTGCATCACGATCTCCAGATACCTTTGGTGGACTTACTGTGATTGGAATTGCTATACTTATCATCGTAGAGTCATACATGAATATTTCATCCATGCTCGGACTCATACCACTTTCAGGAATGCCTCTTCTCTTTGTGAGTCATGGAGGTACAGCACTCATCATTACCCTTGCCGCAGTGGGAATCATTGCAAATATTTCTAAATATAAAGTAACGAAATAACTTATGAAAATTCTTTTTACAGGAGGAGGAACAGGAGGTCATTTCTATCCCATCATTGCAGTTGCTCAATCAGTTTATGAAAAAGCAAAGGAACGTAAAATACTTACTCCTCAACTCTATTACATGGCTCCAAGTCAGTATAATCCTCGAGCATTGTTTGATAATGATATAGAGTTCGTATCAGTACCAGCAGGTAAGATTCGACGCTACTTCTCTCTTCTCAATCTTACTGATATGTTCAAAACTGCTTTCGGTGTTCTCCAAGCGATTATAAAGCTCTACAGAATATATCCTGATGTTGTATTTGGAAAAGGTGGATACGCTAGTTTTCCTGCACTCTTTGCGGCTCGACTTCTCCGTATACCTGTAATCATCCATGAATCTGATAGTGCTCCAGGAAGAGTGAATGGATGGGCTGCGAAGTTTGCTACTCGAATAGCTCTATCATACCCTGATGCAGGAGAAACTTTTACTATGGTTAAGGACAAGAGCCGTATTGCATTCACCGGAAACCCTATACGAAAAGAAATACGTGAACCCCTTACCAATGGTGCACGTGAATTCCTTAATCTCGAGGAAGGAACTCCTACTATACTCATCATGGGTGGATCACAAGGATCTCAAACCATTAATGATGCCATTATCGATGGTCTTCCTGAACTTGTTACCCGATATCAAGTTATTCATCAAACTGGTAAAAAGAATTTTGAATCTGTAAAAGAGACAGCCAAGATTAGTCTTGGAACCAGTGAATATGCATATCGATATCATCCTTTCGATTACCTCAATGATCTTGCCATGCGTATGAGTGCAGGGGTAAGTGATGTCATCATATCACGTGGTGGTTCAACTATATTTGAAATTGCAGCATGGGGTATTCCTTCAATTATCATTCCTCTTTCAAAGAAAATCAGTCATGATCAGGTAAAGAATGCTTTTTCATATGCTCGCAACGGTTCATGTGTTGTTATTGAGGAAGAAAACTTAAGTTCCCATATTCTCATCTCAGAAATTGACAGGATTAATAATAATCAGCATATTAAGGATGCAATGCGTCAAAATGCTAAGCAATGGAGCCATATTGATGCTGCTGATAAAATAGCGAATGTTATACTTGAAATTGCATTGAAGCATGAGTAAGAAAATGCTATACTAACTTACAAGCTTATATAGAGAAGCCTATTAATAATTTAATTTAAAACATACTATATGGAACCAGCAGGAACAGGTATAAAGACATGGCAGTGGGTGGTAACAGTCATTGTTATCATCGCTCTCGTTGTCGTTGGTTATGTTATGTTGAAGGGTGGATCTTCTACTCCTACTGACGTAACAGATGATACATCTTCAGAAGTTGATGGAATTAAGACAGGAGACATTAATCGAGTTGTTGTCTCAGATCAATTCCCAGGAAATATCGTATATATTTCTTCAGTTCAATTTTCTCAACCAGGATTCGTAGTTATTCACAAGGATAACAATGGAACACCAGGAGATGTAATTGGATACCAGTATTTTGACAAGGGAATCAATCCAGGCAAGATAACTTTGACAATGCCAACAGTTGAAGGTGGTGTATACTACGCTATGCTTCACACTGATGATGGAGACAAGAAGTTCGATGCTAAGAAGGATATGCCTTTGAAGGATTCACGAGGAGAAATCATCATGAAGATCTTCCGAGCCTCAGCTAGTGTTACAGGAATCAAGGGATAGTAAACTCTGAGATATATTCAACAAAAAAGTACCCTAAGAGGTACTTTTTTGCTATAATGTCCCCATCTATGAAAGTTGTCACACGTTTTGCACCATCACCTACAGGTCTTCTTCATTTAGGTAATTATCGTACCGCTCTTTTTGCATACATCTATGCTCGCCAGAATGGTGGTAAGTTCATTCTTCGTATTGAAGACACTGATAAGGCTCGATCAAAGAAAGAATACGAAGACAATATTCTTGAAAGTCTTTCATGGCTTGGTCTCTCTCACGATGATTTTTTCCGTCAATCAGAGCAGGTGGGAAAACATTCTGAAGCATTACAGAAACTGATTGATTCTGGTCATGCATATATTTCTAAGGAGACTCCGAAAGAAGAAGGGGGTAGAACTGAAGTTATCCGCTTTAAAAACCCTAACAAGAAAGTTTCCTTCAATGATATTATCCGAGGTCGTATTGAATTTGATACTACAGATCTCGGCGATTTCATCATTGCAAAAAATATGCAAGAACCAGTTTTTCATCTTGCTGTTGTTGTTGATGATATGAATATGGGGGTAACCCATATTATTCGCGGTGAAGATCATATCTCAAATACACCTCGCCATATTCTCATCTATGAAGCACTTGGGGCACCTGTTCCTCAATACGCTCACATTCCTCTTGTTCTCAGTACCGACCGATCGAAGCTCTCGAAGCGACGTGGAGCTCTTCCCATCACTGAATATCGTGATAGGGGATACCTTCCACAAGCCCTCATCAACTCTATGGTTCTTCTTGGATGGAATCCTGGAACTGATCAGGAAATACTTTCTCTCGAAGAGATTGTGTCTCAGTTTAAGCTTGAGAAAGTGCAGAAAGCAGGTGCAGTATTCGGTGAAGAAAAGCTTCAATGGATCAACAAGAAATATATTGAAATGCTTTCACTTACTGAATTTACCTCATATGCTGAATCTTTTGCACAGAGAACTCTCTCACCTCAAGTTATACAACTTCTCAAGGAAAGAATTGTATCCTTTGGAGAAATTCCTGGACTCATAGCAGGGGAGCTCTCTTTTGTCGAACATGTCGAGAACTATACCCCTGATGCCCTTCTTTGGAAAAAAGAACCTGATCGAGAGAAAACAAAATCTCATCTTCAGTATATCCTCACAACCCTTTCATCACTTACTGATTTCTCAAAAGAATCTGTTAAAACTGCCCTCTGGTCATATGCAGAAAAAGAGGGGAGGGGTAATGTACTTTGGCCTATGCGCTATGCCCTTTCAGGGAAAGAAAAATCTCCTGATCCCTTTATCATCTCAGAAATTCTTGGCAAGGAAGAAACGCTTAAACGCCTCACCCATGCCTACGAATCTCTCTAGAAAAATTATTTCACTCAGTATTCTCATATTCATGTTCCTTACGGGATCATATATTTCTCATGCTCAAAGTGTTGAGGAGCTTAAAAACAAGATTGAAGCAGGGAATGATACGATTAAGAAACTTGAGAAAGAAATACAAGGATATCAGAAAGAAATTGAAGCTATCGGTAAAGAGAAAGCAAGCCTCAGTTCAACCCTTAAGGAGCTTGATATTTCTCGCAAGAAACTCGAGGCTGATACGAAGATAACAGAGAGCAAGATTGCAACAAAAAATCTCGAGATTAAGCAACTCTCATTAGAAATCGGTGACAAAAGTGAACGGATTACCGATGGACATAGAGTAATCGCTCAATCATTTCGAGCAATGGGACAAGCTAATGCTCTTTCTCCTCTTGAAATCATATTAAGTTCAGCATCTCTCTCAGAACTTTGGAATACTTCTCATGAACTCGATACCCTGCAAGGGAATATGCAGGGGAAGATCGAGGATTTGAAGAATATAAAGACAGATCTTGAAAAAAACAAGAAATTAACTGAGCAGAAGAAAGCTGAGTTAGTTGATCTTACAAACGATCTTAAGAATCAAACAAGTGTCATTAAAGAGACGGTAAGGCAGAAGAATACTCTCCTTGCTGAAACAAAAAATACAGAAGCAGATTACAAAAAACTTCTTGCAAACAAACTCCTTCAAAAAGAAGCATTTGAGAGGGAAGTCGCTTCATTCGAATCTGCCCTCAAGATTGCCATCGATCCCAACAGTATACCAAGTACTGGTACAGGAGTACTTAAATGGCCCCTTTCAAGCATACGTATAACCCAATACTTTGGTAATACGGAGTTTGCTACTAAAAACCCTCAGATCTACAACGGTAAAGGTCATACAGGAGTTGATTTCGCTGCTTCAATTGGTACACCAGTACAAGCAGCTCTCAGTGGTACCGTTATCGGAGTTGGTAATACTGATATCGTACGTGGTTGCTATTCATATGGTAAATGGGTCATGATTAAACATCCCAATGGACTTTCAACCCTCTATGCCCATCTCTCGCTTCAGAAAGTTGTACAAGGACAGGAAGTATCTACTGGTGACATGATTGGATACAGTGGTAATACAGGATACTCAACAGGCCCCCATCTTCATTTCGGAGTATATGCTTCTGAAGGAGTTCGTATTACGAAACTCACCAGTAGTGTGAATTGTAAAAATGTAACAATACCTCTTGCTGATATAAAGGCATACCTTAATCCACTTTCATTCCTTTAAATCATGTGTCTGAGGATGGTATACTTGAAAGGTATATAAATAAATTAAAATCTTTATGATTAAATGGATTATCATATCAGTTATTGCCCTTGTGGTACTTGGAGCCCTTGGGTTTGATGTACGGAAGGCTATAGAGTCACCAGTAGCTCGAAGCAACATAGAATATGCTAAAGATGCAGTAGTATACATCTGGACAACGTATTTGAAGAAACCTGTATTATTTTTGTGGAATGAAATTTTTATAAAACTTATTTGGAATACAGCTCTCTCATCACTCATGCAAAAAGATTCTCCAGACATCAATTATAATTTTTTAGAACTCAGTAGGGGGTAGGTAGAAAATGAGGCCGGTAGAAATACCGGCTTTATTTTAAGGTATGTAATGCGTAAAAGATATATTGTGCGACGTGGTATGGCCTGAGAGTATCGTAGTTAAAATCACGGAACTCATACTCTCCCCCTTTATCAAACCAGATAAAAGAAAACCGCCCGACGGAAAGCCGTTTGGTTTTCGTGAGCGGTTACACACAACCCTGAGAGTTGTTATCTTGGATATCCCTTACATTAAAGACCCATACATTTCATCTCTGATAGTCTTGAGCTTTGCAATGATCTCTCGATCAAGAATGCGTTGGAAACGTGGAAAAGTTTTACCGTCTTTGGTTACATCCCCCATCCACATATCTAGTGGACGTAGATCAAAAAGTTTACCGGCCGTAAACACAGTTGATTCATAGAGTGGCCGATATACAACCATATTCGCATCCTCTGGACGACAATCATCTTCAGTATGAACGCCAACTCCCACAACCTCGTAGGCATAGTCGTTTATAGGTCCATTAAGATTATGCTTGTAATGATAGTAGAAACCATTTTCTGGAACTTTAGCTGGTATTTTCATATTCTTTCCTTTGTTAAATTTGTACTTTTAGATATTGTAGCACGACATGTTGATAATGGTCGCTTAAGTAAAAAATTAAAAACCGCAGGGCGCGACCATGCGGTTTTTCTTGAAAAGATTCTCCTTCGGGGGTTACTTTCCTTCCCCACGCTTCCATCCAGTGACAAAAGAGACGTAATCATGCTGATGAGAAGGATTTGTTGGGTTTTCCAGAGCATGTGACCTTACTTTCACGAAATCTCCAGGAACCAACTTGTTTGTAGTGAGCATGCTTGCAGAAACGAGAGCAGGAGAGTGCTCGGATAGTGTGACCTCCCAAATATCTCCACTCGCGAGCTTGAGAGACGTGACTTCAAACCAATCACCTCCTGATCCGCGGACATCTCTGCTCTTGATGTTAATTAATGCTGCTAGTATGAGCATTACAATCACAAGTCCGAGGAAACCACGGACAATGTTCTTAAGGAGCCATTTAATATTCATTTTTCTTTGATCTCAATAACGACATTCATTGCCTCTACTGAGATTCCTTTCCTTCAAATATACTAACATTTATATTTGAGGTAGTCAATATATCACATAAAAAAAAACCGCAGGGCGCGACCATACGGTTTTTCTTGAGAGGAGTGACTACTCAATCCTATCAATGATAACAAGACTAATGAGAACAGGTTCCGCGTAAGGGGGATTGTCTTTAGGCCGAACAAGCCTTCCGACTTTAACCTTGTCTCCCGGAGCCCAATCGCCAATATCAGCGATCTGAGGATCAATGATCCCCAAACATTCTCTTTTGGTAATATCCGAAGTGAAGGAAATGACAAGGAAGTCACTTGTTTTGAACGCCTGGTGCTGGGCATGTGAGGGAGTTGAAGTGATGACTCCAGTTCCCCATGGTTCAATATGCCAAGCTGGAGTGGTAGCTACCTGCTTCGGTGGTAATTTCAGAAGTTCACGATAGATGACCGCAATACCCGCTCCAATAACCATGGCAATGAATACTGGCCATAGCTGTGTGTGTTTTCGTCTCATAAAAGAAGTTCTGGAGTAAAGGATGAGAAACAAATGCTTCCCATTACTGACCTTTACATTCTAACAATAGATTACAATTTAATTATACATATGTCAATACAAACAAAAAAGACCAGGTTTCCCTGATCTCTTTTGTTTGAATATTATTTCATTGAGAGTGCCTTGTCTCCCCAACATTTAGCTGAGGCATTCCATGGCTCTGTTCCATATTTCTTGTAAAGATATTCTGCATATGCAGCATTACCTTCTACTGTATATATGTTATATCCAAGCTTCTTGGCTGTTTCGAGGTGATATCGTTCGTTAATTTGCATAACTCCGACATCAGCATCATCTACCATACCTCGAGTCACCTTTCCATTTTTATCGAAATGAGAGAATGTTGACTCACATCGTGCAATTTCAATGAGAATTGGTGTGTCAGCATAGCGTTCATTAAGATAGTTTTCAACTTGCTTTCGATCCATCTTCCCTACCACTACTGTTGAAGGGTTAATTGATACAGAATCTGCTGTTGCTACCGCTCCAAGATTGTCTGTTGTTGATCCTCCATACATTGAGGTCAAGAGAAACATCACACCTGTTGTAAGTTCAATCATATAATTTAAATGAGGTACCTATAGATATGACTCTACAAATACCTCACTCTTGACCATAATCTTAGCATATTTCATAATATCTGTCAAGCGTTTTGATGGTAAAAAAGACTAAAGTACCTTGTAAAATATGGGTTTTAGGACAATATCTATTACCACCCGTAAAGGGACTTGCTTTTATACCCTCTTTCGGTATATACTTGTTTTCACTATGGCAACGAAAAAGTCAGGAGGTGCATCGAAGAACGGACGAGATTCAGGTCCAAAATACCTGGGTGTTAAGGTAAATGACGGCGAAGCTGTTAAGATCGGCTCAATTATCGTACGACAGCGAGGAACAGATGTTCTTCCTGGTAAGAATGTAGGTATTGGAAAGGATCATACTCTCTTTGCTTTGAAGGAAGGTACTGTTGAATTCAAGATGAAGCGAAAAGTTCATTTCGACAACACTACTATGAAGAAGAAGATCGTTAACGTTAAATAATTATTAGAATACAAAAAAGACCGGAATATCCGGTCTTTTTTGTTATACCCCCTTCCCTTTTTAGAGAGGTTTAATATCGAGAGTGAAAGTAACCTTATGAGAACCTGCATGAACAGGTATTTCATGAGCTCCAATCTCTTTGATAGGTTTTTCAAGAACAATACTTTCCTTTGGAATACTAAGCTTAGTAGTCTTTTCAATTGCAGAGAGTATCTCAGGAATATGAATACTTGCGAAGAGATGTCCCTTTTCATTTGCCTTCTCCTTAAGCTCTATAGTCTGTCCTGAGAGGTCTTTAAGGTTCTTAGCGAGAAGTTCTTCATTAACCTTCTTCTCACCCTCATGACGAGCTTTTTCAAGCTGAATTCGTCGTACAGCATCTGGAGTTGCAGCGATAGCAACACCCTTAGGAATGAGCATATTGAGCGCATAACCGTCACTTATCTCCTTTGTTTCGTATCGTTTACCTACCTTTGGTATATCTTTCAATAATATTATTTTCATATATCTGTATATTAGTGTGCTTTTCGTAAAATTTCAACTGCCTTATTAAGCTGAACATCAACCTTACCCTCGATATCTTTCTGACTAGGCTTTACCTCAATATCAGGATTAAGGCCATCATGAGAGAGATTATGACCCTTAGGAGTGAGCCATCGAGCTATGGTTACCTTGAGAGAGGTTTCTGGGGTGATCTCTACAAGTTCTTGAACTGATCCCTTACCGAAGGTTTTTACACCAACAAGTTCTGCTACACCATGTTCCTGAAGAGCTCCTGCAAGAATTTCTGCTGCTGAAGCTGAACCCCCATCAACAAGAATCATAATCTTGTACTTGGATGCACCAAAGTACTTGTTCATAACATCATATCCCTTGCTCCTGTACTCTCGGTTTTGAGAACTTCTACCTCCAAAGTCTTCAGTTACAATGATTTTACCAGAAGGGAGGAACCAACTTGCAATATCCCACGCAGCATCAAGATATCCACCTGGATTACCTCGAAGGTCGATAATGAGTTTATGTGAACCTGATTCAAGGAAGGAACGAAGAGCTGTTCGGAACAATTCAGGAGATTGTGCAGTAAAGCTAAAGAGACGAATGATATATATTCCATCACTTCGAAGTCCAACCCCACCGTTATCAGCAGATCCAGAACCAGACTTCACCTCAGTTTCGATGGTGGGAATATCGATGACATCACGGATAATTTCTTTTTCAAAAGGAGCAGAAACTCCCTCTCGAACAAAGAGAATTTTCACCCCTGTTCCCTTCTTTCCTCGTATGAGCTTTACCGCCTTATCAACAGGAAGATCTGTCGTTATCGTGTCATTGATCTTAATTATCTTGTCACCTGTTTGAACTCCGGCTCTAAATGCTGGACTATTCTTAAGAGGAGCAACTACGGTAAGAGTACCGTCCTTAATTCCAATTTCCATACCAACACCTTCAAAGTTACCTGCTATATCACTCTTGAATGCCTTGTTTTCTTCAGGTGGGAAGAAGACAGTATATGGATCACCTTGAGATGCAGCAAGACCCTGAATTGCACCCCAGATACGCTGTTCTGTGTCAGTTGTTGTGGCCGCAACATACTTGTCATTCAGTACACTCCATACCTTCCAAAAAGGTTCGAGTTGGGAAGCTGATACATTATCCACAAAAACATTTTTCTTCTCTCCTGTGTAATGACCTATTGAATATGAAAAAAGAGCGATGACAAGGCCAAGGATGCCGAGCGCTATATTTTTTTGTTGTTGATTATTCATATGATAATGGATTATACTATCAAATATGATAAAAACATATACGTATCGTAATCTCACATGGATTGACGTTGAATCTCCTACCGCAACTGATGTAAGTGAACTCGTGAAGAAGCATGGACTTCATCCTCTTGTAGGAGAAGAACTTCTCTCCCCTACTCGCAAGCCAAAGGTTGATGTATACAAGAACTATATCTTCCTTGCACTTCAAATTCCCATACGAACTAAGGTACGGGGAAACTCTGTGGTAGTAGAGAAGGAAGTTGATTTTGTTATCGGATCTCACTTCATCATCACTTCACGATCAGAGACAGTAGAGCCTCTTCATAGTTTTGCTCGAGTATTCGAAACTAATTCAATTCTCGACAAGAATGGTGTCGGAGAACATGCTGGCCTCATCTTCTATTACATGATGAAGAAGATCTACGGACATCTTTCTCATGATCTTGAGAATATTAAAGATGCACTTAAGACAGTTGAGGAGCATATCTTCCTTGGGCATGAGCGTAATATGGTTGAAGTACTTTCCAACCTATCACGAGAATTAATTGATTTTAAACAAACGATACACCTTCACAAGCAAACACTTGAATCATTTAGTGCTGTTCCTGAAGATTTTTTTGGAAAAAATTTCTCTATATACCTTGATGATATAAATTCTGAATACTCGAGTATCCATGACAATATCGTACGAAATCGAGAACTCTTGAATGATTTGCGTGATACCAATGACTCACTTCTCTCAACAAAGCAGAATGAGCATCTTAAACTCTTTTCAATATTAGCTTTTGTAACCTTCCCTCTCAATCTTTTCCTCACCCTGTTCCTCATACCAAGCGAACACACTCCCATTATCGGAAATGCCTATGACTGGGAAATTCTCGTCGGTATTGTTATAATCGCAGGACTTAGTATGTTCTATTTCTTCAAGAAAAAGGGCTGGCTTTAAATCAATGACACTGTATATACACAATACCCTCAGCGGTGAAAAAGAAGAATTTAAACCTCTCAAAGCAGGGGCTGTTGGCATGTACCACTGTGGACCTACCGTCTATGATCGAGTACATATCGGAAATATCCGCACCTTCATTATGAATGACATCATACGTCGTGTATTCGAATATTCTGGATACAAAGTTACTCAAGTTATGAATATAACTGATGTTGATGACAAGACCATACGACGAAGTCAGGAAGAGAAGAAACCTCTTGCAGAAGTTACTCTTCATTACGAAACCTTGTTTCTTGGAGATATACATTCAGTAAATATATTAACACCCCATCATCTCTTACGAGCTCGAGATCATATCAATGAAATGATTGAAATGATTTCAATACTTCTTGAAAATGACAAAGCATACCAGACACGAGATGGAATATATTTCAGTATTGGACTTTCAAAAGGATATGGAGAATTAGCACACCTCAATCTAAAGAATGAAGTGAGGGAACGTATTTCTAATGATGAATATGAGAAAGAGAATCCTCGAGATTTTGCTCTCTGGAAGTTTAAGACACCTGAAGATGGAGATGTATACTGGGATGCACCTTTTGGACAAGGACGGCCTGGATGGCATATTGAATGTTCAGCTATGGCAACACGTATCCTTGGACCAACACTCGATATACACACAGGAGGAATTGATCTCATATTCCCCCATCATACAAATGAAATTGCGCAATCAGAAGCTGCTACTCATGAACATTTCGTAAACTACTGGATACATGGTGGATTTATGAACGTTGAAGATACTAAGATGTCTAAGTCTAGAGGTAATTTCCTTAAACTTAAAGATATTGAAGATGTAGGAATATCTCCTCTTGCCTTCCGCTATTGGCTCCTTACCTCCCACTATCGAACTCCCGTTAACTTCACCCATGAAGCACTCATAGGTGCACAAAACGCATATATACGACTTGTAGAGACATTTATGAGACTTCAAGAATTTGAACATGAACATGTGCATGCGAGTGCTCATCCTCGTAATTATGGACAGGAATTCAAAGAAAGAATATGTGATGATTTTGACATGCCACGAGCAGTTGCCCTTATGTGGGATATGATTAAAGACCATTCACTTGAATCACATGAGAAAGTTGAACTTCTTCTTTCTTTTGACAAAGTATTTGGACTTGGACTTCATGCCGTACAATCTCTCCGCAATGAAGAAATACCCCTTGAGGTATTAGCACTTGCTGAAGCTCGTGAAGAAGCTCGAAAAGCGAAGGAATGGGAGAAATCTGATGCACTTCGAAAAGAAATCCATGATCGAGGGTACGAAGTGATTGATGAAAAGGATGGGTTTACCCTTAAACCCATACTCTAGACTTTTATTAAAAAATATGGTAATTATTTACATGGATATGTTCGTCGAATAACAGTCCATGTGTATAGTCTTTCTCTGTAGTGAAATACATAGGAAGCGGGGCTGATACCCTATACATACAACTATTCGATATATGAAAGGAACGGTTGGTATGAGTAAGAAAAAAGAGTTTAGGGATATTGAGATTCGAGGAAAATCATTTGAGTACATGTACGATAATTTTGATTTCGTACGTCAGGTTGTCCATAATTATGAAATGAAGAGTGGTATAACTCCAGGGTCTATGCGTACATTCTACGGAAATCTCAAAAAACACCTCAAAGCCATTAAAATATGTCGGGAGGTCAATGATATTGCAGGCTGGTCTGTGATCATTTACTCCATTGGATTACTTTTTACCCACAGAGGAACCTACATCTATTCCGGAAAAGGATGGATTCTCTTCGCCCTCATGTTTGTGCTACAGATTATTATAATCCGAAAATCGTCGAAAAAAATGCATTGCCTCACTGAAGAAATGGAGAGGAATCATGCATGTGCGGAGAATCTTGGGAGTCTCTATGGTGATGACCTCATTGATCCACGGACACTCACTGATCTAAACTCCCTCGATAAAGAACTCATCAGATTGGCACATATCAAGATGACTATGGAGAGTTTAGGTCTTCTACACACTCAAACAATATCAGTATGGAATGGGTGTAAATTAGTTGCCGCTGATGCACATTTCATCCGCATGCGAATGGAACGTATCAGGGAATTAGGTTATAGCCTCAAGATATTTGAGGACAAAAACCTTAGTCGGTTTTTCGCAGAAAAACCAGAACTCCCTGTTGATTACTCCATCTAACCCAAACATTCACATCACCCCTGAGGAAACTTGGGGGTGATTTTACATATCCCCATCATATCCACCTCATGCCCCCACAATGCATAGGTGGAAGTTTTTTCTTTGGTATAATGAATCTACATAAAAACATGACTACTACCGCCTCACCATATTTCAAGACGAAAGACCTCCGCATACCTCCCCAGAATCTCGAAGCTGAGAAAGCTCTTCTTGGTTCAATTATGCTTCGCCCAGAAATGATGCATGAAGTTATGGACGTAGTATCTGAACGTTCTTTCTATGCTGATCGCCATCGTCTCATCTGGACAGTTATGGTTGAGCTTCATGGTAAAGGAACTCCCATTGATCTTCTCTCACTTTCTACACGCCTTAAGGAGAAGGAGGTAATAGAGCAGGCGGGAGGAATGACATATCTCACTGAAATTGTGCATGGTGTTCCCTCTTCAACAAATGCAAAATACTATGCTGAGATCGTTCAGAAAAAGTATATTATGCGTGAACTCATCACTGCTTCTGAATTTGTCGGGAACCTTGGATTCAATGAAGAAATTGATATTGAGGAGATACTTGATAAGGCGGAGAAGAGAATATTTGAAGTTACCAACTATACAGGAACTCATAAGTTCATCGCCATCAAAGACACACTCACTGATGCATGGGAGCGTATTGATAAGTTGCATGCAACTAAGGATGAATTGCGTGGTATTCCTACAGGATTTACTGCTCTTGATAATAAGCTTGCAGGTCTTCAGAAATCAGATCTCATCATTCTTGCAGCTCGACCTTCTATGGGAAAGACATCGCTTGCACTTGATATTGCCCGTATGACAGCAATTAAACACAATGTTCCTGTGGGTATATTTTCTCTTGAAATGAGTTCACAGCAACTTGTCGATCGTATGCTTGCTGCAGAATCTCAAGTTGATTCATGGAAGCTCCGTACAGGACAAAATCTTTCAGTTGATACAGACTTCAAAGCTATCCGTGATGCCATGGATCGTCTCTCTACCGCCCCTATCTACATCGATGATCAGCCCGCAAACAATATCCTCAAGATGCGTGCTGTGGCACGACGACTGAAGAGTGAGAAAGGACTTGGTCTCATCATCGTCGACTACCTCCAGCTCATGGTTCCAACTCAAAGCAGAGGGTCTGATAATGTTGTGCAACAAGTTACTGAAATATCTCGATCCCTCAAACAACTTGCTCGTGAACTTGAAGTTCCTGTTCTTGCCCTCTCACAGCTTTCTCGAGCCGTTGAACAAAGAGGAGGTGAGCCTCGCCTCTCCGATCTTCGAGACTCAGGATCTATTGAGCAGGATGCTGATGTGGTGCTTTTCATCCATCGTGAAGACAAGTACAACAAAGAGAGTGCACGGCCTAATATCGCAAAGATTATGATTGAAAAACATCGAAATGGTCCCACTGGTGTCGCTGAACTCTACTTCGATGACAAGCGAACAAGCTTTATGAATATCGAGAAAAGTGATTTTGGTGATTTTGATACAGGAAACAATGGATCATCTTTCTAAACTAGCTCAATACTTTCGAGAATTCCCCGGAATTGGCCCAAGACAAGCACAACGCTTTGTATACTTTCTCCTTACCCGCAATACGGCATATCTTGATGAACTTTCTCGTCTCATTACAGAGATTAAGAGGAGTATACGTGTATGCACTGATTGTTTCCGCTTCTATCCCAGCACTGAATCTTCAGAGAAGTGCTCTCTATGTCGCAACCCTCATCGAGATACTCATATACTCATGATTGTAAGTCGTGATGTTGATCTTGAAGCAATTGAAAAAAGCAAAGTATATTCTGGTTACTACTTCGTTCTCGGAGGTACTGTTCCCATTCTTGAAAAAGAACCTGAGAAGCGCATACGACTCACTGAACTCATGAAAAGAATTACTCGCGGTCAATTTACTGAAATCATTCTCTCTCTGAATGCTAATGCAGAGGGAGAGCATACTACCGAGATAGTGCGAGAATATCTTGGAAAAATTCCTCAACATACATATACCATATCAGTTCTTGGTAGAGGACTTTCTACAGGTACAGAACTTGAGTATTCTGATTCTGATACGATAAAGAGTGCATTGAAGAACAGGGAGAGGGTATAACACAAAAGCAATCCATAATGGATTGCTTTTGTGTTACTTAACCCCCTCGATCTTTACCTCAAAATATGGCTGACGATGACCATTCTTCTTGAAATACTTACTCTTCTGCTTGTATTTGATGACATTAACCTTAGCGAGACGGCCAATCTTTACGATAGTACCAGTAACAGTAGCTTTAGGAATGAAAGGAGTACCGATAGTAGTATCTGTACCGTTATCAACGAGTAAAACCTGATCAAAAACGACAGAGTCGCCTTCTTTGTAGGTTCCAGCAAGCTTTTCGATCTTAATTCGATCTCCTGCCTGTACTTTGTACTGCTTTCCCCCTGTTTGTATTACTGCAAATTCTGTTGTGGCCATAGTGTATAGCATATTACACTATCTCATCTGGGCGGTCAATAACCCCCACATCAAGTTCAGGTGACTCCCCTGTTATACGTAAAATATCCTTGTCGACCTTCTTCAATTCCTTCCCCGCATTGTTGTAATGATTTACGACAGTTCCAAGTGAACTTCCGAGCTTCTGATGATACTCTTCATACCTCTTTAAATGCACTCCAAGATCAGAAACTCGCTTAATGATGTCTTTTGCTTGTTCTTCAATCTGAAGCGCTTTAAGACCCTGTAAAACAGTTTGGAGATATGCCAGAAATGAGGTTGGAGAGACGATGATAACCTTGTATTTCTGAGCTGCACGTTGAATGAGGCTATCGCTCTCCCCTGTTCCAATCTTCTTGGTAAGGAGGTCATAGTATATTGCCTCATGAGGAATGAACATGAATGCAAATTCCATAGTATTTTCACTTGGACGTATATACTTAGCGGTCTCTTGAATACGGAGTTTCAAATCATTCTCAAATACCTTTTCGAGTTTTTCTTTTTCAACGGGATCACGTTCATTTACAAACTTGTTGTAATTCTCAAGAGAAAACTTTGAATCAATAGGTATTACCTTCTCACGAACAAAGACAGCAGCATCGACAATCTCACCATTAGCAAATGGGTACTGCATTTGATACTGCCCTGGAGCAAGGACATTGCGGAGAAGAGTTTCGAGATAGTACTCACCAAGTATACCTCTATGTTTAGGATTCTTGAGAATGTCTTGAAGATTCTGGAGTTGATCAGCAAAAGATACCACCTGCTTGTTTGTCTCATCGAGTTTAGTGAGCCCTGCAGTTACATCACGAATCATCTTTGCAGATTCTGATAGCTGAGAATGCATTGAATCCCTCATATGACGTGCATTTTCACCAATTTTCTGATCTACTGTACGATTTAATTCATTAATTTGTTCAAGAATGAGCTTAAGTCCCACATCATCATTCTTTTCAGGTTGTCGAGTACGGAGAAAGAAAGCAAGCATGATGATAATGGCGATGACGACAAGGATAATGAGAAGTATGATAAGTGTATTCATATATGATAGTATATCAGGTATGACAACAATACACGAAACCATCAAAAACCATGTTATCGAAGCAATGAGAGCTAAGGACAGTATCAGACTCGATACTCTACGTGGACTCATAGCCCTCTTTTCAAATGAGCTCATAGCTCAGAAAAGTACAGATACCTTTCTTAACGATGAGAGCACCCTTACCCTCATACGACGAAGTGTTAAGCAACATAAAGATTCAATTGAACAATTTACCAAAGGAGGACGTATGGATCTTGTAGAGAAAGAAGCACTTGAATTGAAAGTTCTTGAAGCATACCTTCCAGCTCAAATGAGTGCTGTGGATATCGAGGCGTATGTACAGAAGAAAATATCTGAAACAGGCCCTATAGATCCCAAGAAAATGGGTCAATTTATGGGTGGAATCATGAAAGATCTCAAAGGTAAGGCTGATGGTTCTCTTGTAAAAACAGTGATAGAGAAACTTCTTGCATAGACATATATTTCGTGGTATACTAATTAACCAGTAACACAGCACATCGAGATGGAATGAATCCATCTCGGGAAAGGAAGAAATGGCAGAAACAAAAAAAAGAGTGTCGCCTGCTCATGGGTATTTTGAGAAGGTCCACCACTTCATTGATGGAAAAGGAAAAGAGCCTGGCCTAGAAGAAATTCCACGCCCTCTACGTCGGCCTCACCAAACACAAAGAAGGCGGGTACCCATGAGCCATGCAGCTTATGCTCTACCACCCGAACACTGACCTGATTAATTCACATAAAAAAACACCCCCGTACACCTTATGTGACGGGGAGTTTTTTATTTCTCTTGAGTATCAGACCTAATTCTAATAGGTAATTCTGAATTTGTTCTAATACCTGGTATGGGTCAAATACTAAATTTTACTGGCAATCGTTTATGCCATAGAGCCAGAGTGGTAATGTGAAAAAAGGATTAACCTGCGGTGTGCGCTCATCACGCTTAAGGAACTCTACATTCACAAAACAAACTGGTGATTTAGATAGATCAAGAGTGGCCTTAAAATCAATCAAATTACCAGATGCCCAGTCACAACCATCGCCTACTAGGTTACAAGTTGCAATTCCTCGAGTTACGATCTGTTTTTTACCATCAAGAACATAAGAAACGGTAAGATCGAATTCTCCTTCACCAAAAACCTTCTCCGCTTTTCCTGTAATTACAAGTGGTTGATTGGCGTTTATTCGTGCATGTGCTTGAGGCAAAACCGCTGTAATGAGTTGATCGCCGGTAATTGTAAAGAAATCCTTGCTACGCCCAACTAACTCACGTCCGTCAGCGGGGTTTATTTCAATCTTGTATTTGTTGTTTGTACTTTCAGATGTTACAGTCCATTTGTATGACCCTGTAGCCGCAGCGTTTGAGGTAATCAGTTTAGTTGAGGTTTTGTTATCAGGAGTTGTGACTTGAAGATTAATAGACAGAGGATCATTACCAGAGTAATTAGTCCATTTAATCTCATAGGTCTTACCAATTTCTAACACTTCCCCACCCTTGGGATAGGAAACCTGAATACGTCCTTCTTCGGGAACATAGCTAGCACCTTGAGGGACTTTGTTTGAATTTGTATCTGAATTGACGCTTTGTGTATTAACGGAAGTGTCCATAGCGTTCTCCTGTTGTTTTGACTGAGACTTTCCCAATATCCAGTAACCTACAATACCAACTAAAATTATAATAACTATGATGACAACTACATTGGCAAAACCTTTTTGTATATTTTTCATATTTAAAATTATTATATCAACCTTCCCACCCCGACAACACACCTCACCAGCGTATGCGTATATCTTACTTTATCATTGTAACAAGTTAAGGTTAAGGTAGTATTTCAATTACCTTAAACCTCTCACAGTAAACTTCCATATCTGGAGTATTTCCGAATGCAAAGCTTTTCATTTTTAAATACTAGAGTTAATTTTCATTCGCGTAATGGGACCAAAATAACCAACTGCTGGATATATTCCGACTGAAGACTGATATTTCGCTAAAGCATTTCTAGTAAGGTTACCGAAATACCCCTTTGAGACCCCAGTAGGCATCACAAGGAATTCTTTCTGCTCGAGCCAGCTCTGAAGACTGGCAACATCTTCACCAAAACTACCAATTGCAAGATTTCTTAAAAATTGGGGATGGGTGACTCCTAGAGTGGGTGTTGACCCAACTCCTAAGGCTTGAATTTCAGACAAGGAAGTAGAAGCTAATTTCATATCCAACATAGCTATCGTGTATATGTCAGATGTTTGAGAAGACTTCGTTGCGTAAATTAAATAGTCACTACCCTTAGCATTTTCACCGAAAGCTGCACCACATGTATAAAACCCTGATGATTTAATCTTTACCACCCGAGGAACATTACCCTTCCAATACTTATCAACTTGTACTTCACCCATTACATCCCAAGCATCTGCAGAGATTTCAGACCGATTTACTGATACAACACGACCCAAAAAAACTGCATCTGACTTATTAAATGTTTCTTGGGGTGTCGAATAAATAGGTGTACACGCAGAGGCAACACGTACTCCACTAAATAGAAATATAGGCAACAATAATGTTACACCTTTTACTATGTTTAAAATATTTATTTTTTTCATATATTTTAACTTCAGTCTACTAGCCTTAATTACATGCTGAACCAAAGTACTCATATACCATACTTCATTATTGTACCACGCTATCACTTTAATAGTTCGTTCGCTTGATCAACATCTTTTTTAAGAACTATCAAATCTGCACCATAACTATCATTAGATATGCCACTCGGATAGACACCTTGAGTTTTAACTCGACTTTTTATTCCGTTTGCTTGTAGTATATTTTTTGCCAATTCAGCTTCCATCTCTGTCGCAAAGTTTTTTATTTTAATCTCTTCCATTTTTTTTAAATCAGCTTCCCCACCTCCACCACATACCTCACCAGTGTATGCGTATACCCTAGTTCATTATCGTACCAGATTAATTTCATATTGGCTTGAAGTTGAAGGTTAATATTTTAACTTCAGACCTAGGACCAACCTGATCACCATAATACCTTTTGTAAGACGCGTACATCTCTTCTTCACTTGCAAATCGCTCATGCCCAATCCAATCTTCTTCAGTCAATGTTCCCAATGTTTTAACTTTGACTGAAGTAATGGTGGCGGTTCCAAAATTTTTACCAGTCTCTTTGTTAATAAATATTAATTCATCTTTTTCTTGTAAATCTTTATCGTCAAAAAGTCTCCAGGTAGAAGTTTTTTCTCCCTTGAGAATCTTTTCGACAAGATGTGTTGCAAATTTTAGGGTTTTCATTCTTTGAATGTTCTAGCTAACCTTAATTACATACCTAACCAGCGTATGTGTATACCTTACTTCATTATCGTATCACGTGAGCCCAATAGGCACATTTTATCACAATCTTAGAAAAAACCTCCCCGCGCTCACCTCTTGAAAACTCAATTATATTAAGTGCTCAAGAGGTGGCGTGTTGGTGTTCTTATTTAGTTTTCAAAGTACGTTTTAATCATATTGTAAGGCCTCATTTATAGCAAGCCCAATCAGCTATATCAGATATAGCTGATTGTAGCTGTTTATAGCCGTATTTTACGGCTACTTGACTTAGTGATATAATTCATGCTATAATACATATAGAAAATGTTCTCTGAAAGAAGTGTGAGAAACGCTTGTCGACACAAGCACACTGATTCTCGTATCAAGCGAGGTCGCATTTTCCACGAAAGATCCGCATGAAAGTAATACTGCATCTGGTTTACAGGGAAAACCAAAAGAAGGACGGAAAAGAAGAATCCTTCATAGCTCACCTATGGAGGCAAATCACGATCCCTGCCCTGCCTCAGACAGGCACGACGATCCAATTGAGTTTTTCCGAAGCTGGTGACGAAGAATCCGTTCCAGTCGTTGGAGTCGATCATTACTTCGACAGTGCAAAGGCCACACTTGTCCCTATTATCCGGCTTGAACGAGTTTGGAATAATGTAGGGGACGTGGAAACCACGCTTGATGCCTGGAGAAATGATCGAGTTCTTCTCTTTGAGGAGGACAATGAACCATTTATGAAAAAGGTGTTTGGATTCAAGCGAGGCACATCTTGGGAATACCAAGGAGAGTAAATCAAAAGCAAACCGCACATGTCTTCGGACCTCTGTGCGGTTTAATTTTTTAAATTAGTCTACCTGCAGCTACAACATGTCTTACGAGAGTTTCGGTGTACCCCAGTTCTTTGTCGTACCATGTAACTTCTTTATTCATTGCCCTCATGGTTAAGTCGAATTTCTTCACGTGCTTTTTCAAGAAGGACATCGTAGTTATCCTTGAAAGGTTCGACCAATTGTTTTTCTAGCAACGCAAGTAAATCTTCGAATACCCATTTTTCAGAACTATCTTCGATGGATATTTTTTCACTTTCAGAAAAACGAGACAGGATTGCAAAAAGAACCAGAGCTTCTTTGTTTGAGAGTTCAATTTTAATCTGATTTTCGTCTTTCATACTAGTCAATTAATTTTCCTGCTTCAATTACGTGACGAACTAATGTATGCCTATACCTTAGTTCGTTATCGTACCACGCAAGCTTCATAGCCCAATTTTATCACAATTTAAAAAAACTCCCGCGCTCACCTCTTGAAAATCCGAAAATTCAGATACTCAAGAGGTGGCATGTTGGTGTTTTTATTTCAACGTCAATGTACAGCTAAATCATATTAACAAGCGTCGGAATAGCAAGGAAATAAGGCTTATTTTAAGTACTTGACTTTATATATAATATATGATATCATAGTAATATAAGCACATTGAGTTTAATTGGCTTTAAATAGGTATGCCAGAACAAACACCAGTACTGAAATGATATGAAGATTCAAGTTTACAATTCTGTTCCTCAAGTCTCTCTCAACGGTCATCCATTCTCGTTCGTGTTAGTGAAGGGAGACGATCTCGTTGACTCCGAAGGTTTGGTTGGCGACCAATTGGTTGCCAAAGCCCGAACAATGGGGTTTGCTTCTTTGCCGATCGGTCATGAGGGTCACGAAGTCTTTTGTGATCACATGACTCGACGCTGGCAAGAGCTTGGTCTTGAAGAAGTCACTATTTTCGATGAGGAAGGCGGAAGCCAAACTTACGAACGTGGGGCTCAATGGACCAACCCTCCATTTTTCCGGCAATCGGTCCTTAACGAAATCTTTCCAGAGTTCAACGAGAACGGAAAGCGGTTCGGTGCCAACGAGACTCTTGTTTTCTTGGCCCCGTCGGAGAAAGTGAGTGGGAACTGACCAGATGAGGTTAAGTAGTGACACCTTGAAACAAAACAAGTCACTCAAGATTTCCCCGCCCTAGCAGTAATGCTGGGGCGAATTCTTTTATATAAGTTTACCAGCCTCCACCACATGCCTCACCAACGTATGCGTATACCCCATCTCATTGTCATACCATGCAAGTACCTTTACCAAATTCCCCCCAACAACACGAGTAAATGCAAGATCCGCTATCGAAGCATGAGAATTACCCTTGATATCAGATGATACGAGATCTTCTTCAGTTACTGTAAATATCCCCTTCCATCGCTCTTCACCAGCAGCTTTCTTGAGAAGTGCGTTCACCTCCTCTGCAGTAGTATTCTTCTTTGAAATGAATGTTACATCAACGATAGAGCCAGTAACAACAGGAACACGGATAGATATACCATCAAAGAGACCTGAGAGATGAGTCATAACCTTAGTAACAGCAATTGCTGCTCCTGTTGATGAAGGAACAATATTCATTGCCGCAGCTCTTCCCTCTCGCATATCCTTCTTTGAAGGACCATCAACAAGTGCCTGACTTGCTGTGTATGCATGAACAGTGTTGAGAAGTGCCTTCTCAACACCCAAAGCCTCATCAAGAATCGCAAGAAGAGGACTACCAGCATTTGTTGTACATGAAGCATTTGAAGAAATCTCACATGTTCCCAACTTGTCCTCATTCATACCCATAAGTACAGTAACACCCTTGATAGCTCCTGTAGGATCATCTTTAATCGGAGCACTTACCACAACCCTCTTTGCGCCAGCAACAATGTGAGCTTGTGCCTTGTCAGAAGAGGTGAAAAGACCAGTAGACTCAACCACAATATCAATATCAAGCTTTCCCCAAGGAAGATGGGTAGGATCTTTCTCACTTATATACTCAACACCCTCAAGTGTACAATCACTCTTTCCATATGCAGTATCATATTTCAAAAGATATTCAACATTCTCTCGAGAGGTAAGGTCATTAACAGCAACAATTTGAATCTCAGGATGTTGTCGAGCAACCTTAAAGAAAGCTCGTCCAATTCTTCCGAAACCATTGATAGCGACACGAAGTGGTGTTTTCATGATGAAAAAATATAAGTTAAAAAATTAAAGAGAAAGAGGCCATGAACTAATGAAGAGGAAAGCAATAGTTGCACCAAGGAGAGCTATATTCTTCGTAAAGTTAATATATTCCCCCATACGTATCATAGGGTCAGTTACCTTCCAGAACTGATGCATCTTAAACGTAACGCCAACAAGGAAGATTGAGAGGAGAACAACAGAAAGATTAACAAATACTCCGAATACAATACCAAGACCACCAAGGAGAAGAATGATTCCTGTACCGATAATTGCAAGCTTAGGAAATGGCACATTTTTTGACTGAGCATATCCCACCATACCACTCACGTTCTTGAGATGATTAAAACCATTCATGATAAAGTAACCTCCGAAAAGAACCCGTGCTACAAGAAAAAGGTAATCCATATGTGTATGTATATAATTAGTAATGTACTTGTAGTATAATACATTTTATGAATACAACAAAAGTAGCAATTGTCGGGGGTGGGTTTGGAGGAGTGTATACTGCTCGTTTTCTTGAAAAACTTGTTGATGGAAATCAGATTGAGATAACATTGTTCAATTCATCTGACTATTTCCTCTTCACTCCCCTTCTTCATGAAGTTGCAACAGGAGGACTTCATCCCGTACATGTGGTTGAGCCCTTGCGAGAAATATTCCGCAAGAGTAAGGTTCACTTTGTTGAGGATACTATCATCTCAGTTAATGAAGAAACTAAAGAACTCCGTACAAAAACATGTACCTTTTCCTATGACTATCTCGTCCTTGCTCAGGGAGCAACAACTAACTACTATGGCATCAAGGGAGCTGAAGAAAACACATTCAAGCTCAAAGACCTTCGTGATGCTGTAATTCTTCGTAATCGAATCATTGAATCATTTGAACAAGCAGTTAAGACACAGAACAAAGAAGAACAAAAGAAACTTCTTTCATGCACCATTGTTGGAGGAGGTGCTACGGGAGTTGAACTTGCAACCGAGATAGCGGAATACATGAAGAAAACTCTTGCATCATACTATGTAAAAGATGGATTTACCGCAGATGAAATACAGATAACTCTCATTACAGCTACCGCTGAGCTCATACCTCAATTTCCTCCCCGCATGAGAAAAGATGCAGAGAAAGCAATGAAGGAGAACAATATAAAAGTAATGACTAATGGTAAAGTAGTCTCTATCGAACCAGGAAAACTCACCTTTGATACAGGAACTACTCTCGAATCACATACCATTGTATGGGTTGCAGGAGTAACTCCAAACAATCTTGATGTCCCTCATCTTGAAAAGGCACCTTCAAAGAGAATTGTCATCAATGAATTCCTTCAGAGTAGCAAAGACCCTCATATCTTTGCCCTTGGAGATGCTTCAGGAACCCTCCCCATGCTTGCGCAAGTAGCTTCACGACAAGCTGAGGTTGTAGCACATAACATTGTGCATCATCTCCTCAACAAACCCCTCACCCCCTTTGTCTTTAAGCAGAGAGGACTACTCATATCACTTGGACAATGGAATGCTGCAGGAGAAATATTCGGCATTCACCTTACCGGCCCCCTTATGTGGTGGCTTTGGAGAACAATATACCTCTTGAATTTTCATTCATGGAGAAAGAGATTGTCCATCGCATTTGAATGGACAATGAATCTCTTCTCACCTCGAGATATTACGTATATTGATAGCAATTAGAAACCATTCGTACCCTCAATGAGCTTTGGTGCATCAGGAGGAAGAGCATTGTCATCATCAGGAAGAGCTGAGTAGTATGAACCACTGCCATATGTTCCGCTACTTGGACTGCTACTTGCACTACCTGAAGATGAACCATTCCCCTGAATTGGAGTAGATGTATTTGGTGTACCTCCACCATTTGATGAAGACGTATCCCCTCCACCTGAACTCGTTTCATTTGATGATGAACTTTCGTGTTGTTGTATCTGTAATTCAATGACAGTAACTTCAGTTTGAGCCTGTTCAACCACCTGAGTCTGCACAGCAATTTGCTCTGGAGTTACTGGAGGAACTGTTTGTACAGGAGTTTGTGAAGTAGTTTGTTGTTCGGTGGCAGGTTCTGTAGTTACAGTGACCGTAGGGGGAACAACAACTTCAGTAGTTTCTTCCACAACAGTAGAGAGAGTATCTACAGCATGTTCATAGGTATCAATCTGGTTCTGGGTAAGACCTGTGGTAGGGTTAAGATTCTGCACAATTTCTGTAAGGTTTTCAGTATAGTCTTGGATAATCTTAATATCCTTCTCTACAAGGAGAATGATGGCATCCATCATTTCAGGAGTTGTTTTCTCTGGATCAAGATTCTTAAGCTTAGTAATGATCTCAGTGAGAACTTGATTAATGAGAGCTCGTTGAGATTGAATGAAAGCTTTGTCACTTGGAGCAACACCGAGAAGATTCAATTGAGGTTGAGTACTTGCTGGATTCTTGAAAAAACTATCCGTTGTTGCAAGAAGAGTACTTTGAATTTTCGTAAATTCCTTAAGAAGAAATGTGCGAGAAGTATCATAATCATCTTTTTCAAGAGCATAACGAATGGTAAGAGCTTCGAGTTTACGTGTTTCAATACCAACACGAACCTGAGCGTTTGCAAGATGTTCTTTCAATTCCTCTTCAGTTAATTGAGGAGCATTGTTTCGAGCTTGTTGAGCTTTTGAGATGATTGAATTCTTTTGAGCATCATGCTTCTCACTCTCAATATACAAATATGTACTCCCTGCAATGAGTCCGAGAGTAATGGTAATGAGAATGATAGTAGATATGATGCCGTGTTGAAATTTAATGTTGTGTGACATTGTTTTTTGAATCTAACTTTGTATCAAGTGACCATGAATCAGGTCCTGCAAGAAAGATTGAGGCAAGACCGACTACTAAACCGAAATCACGTACTGCTGTAGCATTCATTCCCAAACTTATAACAATCCCAAAAAGATGAAGTCCGAGAAGAGCTGATACAATACGAGTATAGAGACCACAGAGAAGCATAGTACCTGCGATAACTTCAAAGATTCCATTGATATGAACGAAAGCAATTTCTGAAAGAGGAAGAGAACCTACCCATTCAGGAAGAAATGAAGTCCATGGAGTTGCATTGAGGAGTTGTTGTGATCCAAACCACAACATGACCAGTGCTAAACCTATGCGTACTACATGAGAAGAGTATTTTGACATACTATTTCAATTCTCCGATATATAACTTAGCAAGTTCATTTGCAGGACGTTTGTCCCCTTCATGTTGATCATTGAAGAATGGGGATCCATCTTTTCCACAAATACCAATAATTGCCTTCTCACCACCTGGGTGCTTGTCAACGAAACCACTTAAGTTGTACACCTTTCCATTAACAGCACTCCAACAATCCGTCTTCGTTGCATGAAGAGCAATATCAGACAAAGAATATGATGTCACCGATGGAGATACTGAGGGGGTTCCTGAAACTGAAGGTGATACCGAAGGACTTACAGATACAGAAGGAGAAACCTCAGGAATGGGTGCTTGAGCTTTGTCTTTTGAAATGACAACACCAACAAGGATAAGTGCAATAACGAGAATACTACTACCAATTATTTTTTTCATATATAAAGTACAACTATATAACTAAATAATATATCTAGTATATCATAGGGATATACAAAAATACCCCGCTACGTTGTATGCGTAGCGGGGTGTGAGTCTGTGGAGACTAGTTTTTGTACTTGTTCAGGAGATACCTCAACTGAGCAATCTCAAATGGTTTAGACAATGACTCCGTGCAACCATTGTCTGTTTGCTGTTGATTGATTGCTGAGCTCATCGCTACATGAACGGCGTGTGGAAAAGCTTTCGCCCACGCCTTCAACATGGGAATCGTTGATCCCCCATGAATGTCACCAGCCCAGAATACCATGTCAGGTGGGGTGGTAACGATGGTATGATCCGTCTCGACGATTGACACGATATGACATGTAACTGATTCAAACAACTCTCGAGCGACCCTCTCAATGAGAGGAGGGATATCCTTGTCTTTTTCGACTATGATGATGTACATCTATATTCTGTGCGATTGGTTGATACGCACCCTTTCTAATATAGAACTATACTATACAAAGTATATATATGTCAATACTACACCTTATGATGTATCAATATCTTGTTGAGATCAGGATCGTAGATAATAGCCATTGAACATGATGGATATGTCTGTGGTTCAAGGAAAAAAGATACCCCTTTTTCCTTCAGAGTTTTAATACAGAGATCAAAATTATGAGTTTCAAGAGCAACTGTTGCACCATCCTGAGAAGGCTTCCATTCGGCTGATTCCCCTATCGACAGAACCCCATTCCCTACTACATATTCAATCCACTTAGACTCAGGTGTTACAGGAAAATCACTATGAGGAATTAAACCAAGTATATTCTCATAGAACACACGAGAACGAGTAATATCTGTCACTGCGTACACGGTAAAAGCAATATCTTTAAACATGTTTTTTTAAATTATATGAAAAGTATACCATATCCATATATCTCTTGACTTACTAGACTTTTTAATGTAGTCTTCTCTGTTGGACTGCTCATTTCAAACAACTAACAAAACATAAAAAAAGACGATACGTATCGTCATGAGCAAGCCATACAAAGAAAGTAAGGAAAACCTATGAAGAAACTCTTCTTCTCACTAACAATGATTCTGGCGCTCATGGCGACCAGTAGCGCACAGGCAATCACCATTGCCTACAATGATACCGTCACCGCTATCTTTGGTAGTGGCAACCCTGATACGGGGTGGACGACGTTTACCGAAAACGATACCCAAATTGCCCTCCGTGGCAAGAATCGGACCGATGGAACTACGCCGAACAACGGAGCTGGTGTCTACCAGTTCCCTACCGGCACAGCCCCAGCGAGCTCAAGGGCTCTCTGGAACGAGGAGTGGAGTATCAATGTCGGTCCGAACCGAGTCCTCACGGACCTGAGTTATCAACTGTCATTCGACATTGACCCTTCGACCGCAAGGAACTTCATTGTGGTCAATCCGCTTACAACGTTCTTGGATAGCTCGCTCGGCAACAACAGTACAGCAAATGGTGCAGGAGTTGAGACGGCCCAGTTTGGGCTGTTCAACATCATGCAGAACAGCTTCAACATCACATTTGGTCCCATGTTTGGTGATCCCAACTTGGCGGCTACGTATGACCTCAAGCTCGAGATCTTTGATGGGAATCGCCTTCTGAACTCAGGTTCAATCTCCATCGAAGTTGGAGGTGGTGGTACCCGCGTTCCTGATGCGGGAAGTACTGCCGGACTCCTCACGGCCGGTCTTCTTGGCCTCGCAATCTTCAAGCGTCGGAAGTAATTCTGTTTTGTTTGGTTCCTCTTCACAGGCCCACTCTCTGAGAGTGGGCCCTTTTCGTTGTCTCTCCCCCACTTATATGCTATATTTCCTGCAACTTTAACCATAGTATACATTAGAGAATGTCTCATGGTTGAGATGTTCTTTGAATATACAGAAAGGCATATCTGAAAAACAAACCGACAGCAGCGGGTCTTGCTTTGAGAATCAATCAACCGAAACTTAAAGAGGCGATGAGGAAGCTCAATGAGGGAAATCAACCCCATGCAGTAATCGCAATTCTGGTAGATCCTCACACTGAAAATGTGGAAGGGATAAATCCACTTCAAACACTGAGCTTTGGGGCAAGTGGCAGCGTCATCACATTAGCCCGAAAAGTACTTGAATACATCGAGAAAAAGAGAATAATACATGGATTCGAGGATGGAGAGGTGAATCGCTCAGTCAAGTACATTCATTATGCGGGTTGCGATATCTATATTGCATGTACAGGCCTTAGCAATCATAATAAAGAGATCATAACGCGCATGCTCGCCTCACTCCTATTTGACGACACGAAACTGAGGTCAGAAATACATATCACGGAACATGTCCAAGAGCTCTTTCAGGAAGTCGTCTCCAAGGGTTAGCACAACCCACATCAACAAAGCCGGAATTCGTTCCGGCTTTTCTTCTATCTCCCCATTTCAAAAACAAAACGATATTCATCATGAGTAATCTTGTGTGTACTCTGAGGATATGGAGTCACTTCCTTAAGAGTGAGAGATACAGAATCAATATTTTCTTTCTGCCCTGGTTCAAACTCAACCCGATGAGATCCAGCTTCTGTAGTAATGAGTACAGCAACCTTTACAGTTCCAGCTTGTATACATGTCACATCAGAAGGACAGCGACTTTCAGATACAATTTCCTGTGGCTGTATACTTACCCCATACATAGTATATGTCTCATTCATCTTAAGAGTAGTTGAGGTTGATGAAGCAACTGTAGGACAAACAAATTCGCATCGAGGACCGGTTCTACCGACATAACTTCCATCAGGGCACATCATTGCATCCATAGTACACGCAACTGCAGTATCATCAGGCAATTCATCAACAGGAGATGGAAGCTGTTTAATCGAAGGTTTAAATACAAGCAATAGGGCGAGGATAATGAGGAGGATAATAAGGGTAAGTATTTTTTTAATCATATACACATAGTATATCAAAAACTGCCTTAGTTTCCTAAGGCAGTTTTTTCATCTAAACCCTCTTCTCCCTACTCTCATATCCCACGATGATAAGTACAAGAATGTAGATGAGATGTTCATCGATAATTGGATTGTTTTCAGGCAAAAGAAGTGCGAGGTACATGAGAAGAAGCATGACACTTCCTGCAATACTTCCCCATACTACAGTTTTCCTAAAGAGAAGTGCGATACCAATTCCAAGTAATCCGAGCATGAACAACCAGTCAACAAGAGCGACACCTGCCATACTTTTGAAGATATCAGCAAATGGTCCCTTAACAGCAAACGAAAGGAAACCGAATGTAGGAGAACCTCCATGAATCCAAGCTTTCTCTGCAGTTGTTGCAAAACCCAAACCAAATAACTTGTCGAAAAATGCCCATAAAAAAATAAAACTCATCGCATAACGAAGCGTTACGTATGTATATTTTTGTATATTCATAATGTATTCAGTATACCACCTTTTCCTACACCACCATGTGCTTATCTCTCAACTGATGCAAAATTTTACATGGTTCAACAATACGTGGATCAACAATGGTATAGAAAATATTAAGTCCATCTCTTCGAGTCCTTACCAAACCATTATGTCTCATAAGGGCAAGATGTTGAGAAAGATTTGCTTTTGAAAGCTTGGTAACCTTAAGAATTTGTTCAACTCCAAGTTCTCCACCCTTGAGGAGGTTAAGAATTTCAAGACGTTTAGGATTAGCAAGAATCTTGTAAATACTTGCATTCTTTTGATATGCCTCCTTAGGAAGTGGTGATTTTAATTTCATAAATATGTTGAATCAGTATATCAATAAGTATTTGAAAATAAAATTGACAGGAAAGTACAATCTAATGCACAGATTTTCTTATCCACCGTTTTCATTTGAGGACCATCATATTCGAGAGGTATACTAGTTTCATAATCAATTAATTACTTAATAAAAGTCTATGACATCACCACGACGCACAAAAGATTTACATGCATTGGTAAAGAATATTCAAAAACGTGATGGCACAGTTGTGCCATTTGTTTTCGAAAAAATATGTACCGCTATAGGTAAAGCAATGACAGCAACCGGTGAGGGATCAGAGAAAGAAGCAGAACTTGTAGCAAACAAGGTCTATGCTGATGTTGTTCGTATATCTAAGAAGTACAAGAATTTCATACCTACCGTCGAAGGAATACAGGATAGTGTAGAGAAAGAACTCATTCTTTCAGAATATGTTCATACAGCAAAATCATATATTCTCTTTCGAGAAAAACGATCTAAGATCCGTGCAGAAGGGTTAAAAGTACCTGCTAAAGTAAAAAAATTGGCAGAAGACAGCAAGAAATACTTCAGAAACTCTCTTGGTGAATTCGTATACTATCGAACATATTCTCGATGGATACATGAAGAAGGACGTCGTGAGACATGGATTGAAACAGTTGATCGATATATCTCTTTCATGAAAGAAAATCTCGGAACGAAACTCAAGGAATCTGAATATGAGGATTTGAGAAAAGGTATTCTTGAACAAGAGTCTATGCCATCAATGCGTCTTCTTCAATTCTCTGGACCAGCAGCACGCAATACCAATGTATGTGCATACAATTGTTCATATATTGCCCCAGAAAGTTTCAGGGATCTTGCAGAAATTATGTATATATCAATGTGTGGAACAGGAGTTGGATGGTCAGCAGAAAGTCAGAATGTACAGAAATTTCCCCAGATCATGGTTCAGAAAGGCAAGAAACCTACACTACACGTAATTCCTGATAACAAGGAGGGATGGGCAGATGCTCTCATTTTGGGAATGACCACATGGGCAGAAGGACATGATGTATCCTTTGACTATTCGCAACTTCGTCCTAATGGAGCACGATTGAAGACCATGGGAGGCAAAGCCTCAGGACCTGAACCTCTTCGAAGACTTCTCAATGCCACACGAGAGAAGATGCTTGGGCGACAAGGACGACGTCTTCGCAATATTGATATCCACGATATCATCTGCATGATTGGAGACTGTGTCGTCTCAGGTGGAGTACGACGTAGTGCTATGATTTCCCTCTCAGACCTTGATGATATAGAGATTCGAGATGCAAAGAAAGGCACGTTCTATGTAAGTGAACCGCAGAGAATGCTTGCGAATAACTCAGCAGTATATACACAGAAACCAACAAATACTGAATTCATGGATGAATGGATTGCACTTATGAAATCAGGTTCAGGAGAACGAGGAATCTTTAATCGCGGATCACTTGCTCAGACACTTCCTGAGCGTCGTATAAAAATCCTTAAGAAAAACTCTCAATACTTTGACCCAACAGGTACACGTATTATCGGCTCAATTGGTACAAATCCTTGTGGAGAAATCATTCTTCAATCAAAACAATTCTGTAATCTCTCTGAAGTAGTTGCACGAGCAGATGATACTGAAGCTACACTTTTGAAGAAAATACGACGAGCAACAATCCTTGGAACATATCAAGCAAGCCTTACCACATTCCCCTACCTTTCAAAAGAATGGGCGGAGAGATGCCGAAGTGAAGCTCTTCTCGGAGTCTCAATCACAGGACAATGGGATTGTCCTGTAGTGAGAGATCCTCATGTTCTTGAAAAATTAAAGAAGGAAGTTATCAAAGTTAATCAAGAATATGCAAAGAGATTTGGTATCAATGCTTCAACATGTACTACAGCTGTTAAACCCTCAGGAACCCTGTCACAAACAGTAGACTGTTCATCAGGTATGCACCCTCGACATGCCCCCTACTATATCCGCCGAATTCGTATATCTGCGAATGACACATTGTTTAAAATGCTCAAGGATCAAGGGGTACCATATCATCCAGAAGTGGGACAATCAAAAGAGAATGCAACAACCTATGTACTTGAATTTCCAGTAAAAGCCCCTCAGAATTCAATCTACAAGGATGATATATCAGCAATTGATCAGCTTGAGCACTGGAAACTTGTTAAAGAAAACTACACCGAACACAATCCATCAGTAACAATTTCAATTGGAGAAGATGAGTGGATTGGAGTTGCGCATTGGGTATACAAGAATTGGGATATCGTTGGTGGACTCTCATTCCTTCCTCGAGACAATCATATATATCAACTTGCACCCTATGAAGCAATTGATGAGACACGATACCTTGAACTCTCAAAACGTCTTGCCCATATCGACTATTCAAAAATCATTACCTATGAGAAAACAGATGAGCTTGATGTAAAGAAAGAACTTGCATGTGTATCAGGAGTCTGTGAAATTGCACTCTAAAAGAAGTGTTGGTACACTACAGATGTCATGAGACCCCATAGTGAGGGGCATGAAATGAGGACCATGGAGGGAAAAAGAGTCTGTCAAACATGGTACTTGTTGGGGGGATACCGGATGGTATCCCCTTTTTCTTTCACACATTAAAAAAACATCTCCCGAATGGGGAGATGTTTTTTCTGCTATTTTCGTCGCTTCGTAGTCTTTCGCTTTGCTGTCTTCTTTGTTGTCTTTCGTTTTGCAGCAACTTTCTTTTTCTTTGCCATAGTGGAGTGATATATACGCACATTATTTCATAATGAGTATATAATATTTTCCGACAAAAAATATTACATTGACTACACTATTAAGTATCATATGAAGTGAAATTAATTACAATACTTTTTTACAAAAATATGTGCATAACTTTTCATTTCTTCACAGAAGAAAATTCTCCTGTAGAAGAATTAAATGAGAGCCATATACTTTTTCCTATCGAAGGTTGGGTTGCGAAACTTTCTCGCTCTCCTCGATCTGCATAATTTACGATTATAGTTCCATCATCATCGAGATCAATACTCTGTGGTGCAATACGATCACCAATGAAATATGCTCGGGATCCTGTGTATCCATAGGGTGTTGAAAGGTGGGCGACGATATAGAAAAAGACACCAGATCCTCCCCTCTCTTGAGTTATGAAGAATACAGAATCTTCTTTACCATCTTTGTTGATATCTAAATGAAGATCATTACCGAAATATCGAGTTGATATTTTCTGAGAAGACTGAGGAATCTGTATTTCAGAAAAACCACCCTTAAGAGTTACCAGCATATCCTCCACGAGGTATGAAGTATCTATATCAGATGAAATATCCTCCACCTTCTTCTCTTGGAAAGACATGGAAATTAGAATGAGGATGAGAACAAGAACAGAGAGAAGTATGATATTTTTCTTCATAGATACCTTACATTAACAAGATATATGTTGCGATCATACTTGCAAGAAGTTGATACGTATTCATAATCAAAATCTGTTGTAACCACACACTCTTAGGTGTATTAGCCCATATCACACAACCTATCTGGGTAGGAGCAATGAATCCAAACCATACGAGAAATGCAACAGTATAACTTCCGATATCAAGACTCTGAAGGAGGAATGAAAGTGTTGTTGTAGTTATAACGGTAAGGACAATCTGAAGAACATAGAATGGGGTCATAGATTTCTGCATTGCCTGTCTTTCTTCAGGTGTACATGCATCACCTCCCATAATCTTCATCCATATCTTTCCGAAAAGAAGTGGAGAATACCAGAGGGCACCGAGAACAAATTGGATAACGGTTGCGATTGCTATAAGTGTGTAATTGAATTCCATATGTATATTTTAATTATGTATTTAAATAAGAGCTGCATCCCCAAGATTCATATCTTTCTTGTACTTCTCGATAACATCAGGATGTTTCCCTTCCTTACATTCAGCAACAAAAGCATCTGAACTCTGAGCATCAGGAAATGTCATATATGCAAGCGCTCCCTCACATACAGCATTGATATCAATCTTTCCCTGAGGAAGTGTGATTTCGTTAGAATTCATTGAGCGAGACACTTTCAAAAGCATGGCAACAATGATGAGTAATATAACTATAGATATAATTAATATTTTGTTTTTCATGGGGTAAAGTATATCAAGAGGTTATTACTTTTAAAAGTAATCTCTACCCTTTTCGCGCTGCATCAATAGCTGCAACATCTATCTTTTTCATCGTCATCATTGCATTGAATGCACGTTGAGCCTCATCACCTCCAGCAGCAAGAGCTTCAGTCAGTGTACGTGGGGTGATTTGCCATGATACTCCCCATCGATCTTTACACCATCCACATGCACTTTCCTGTCCACCATTTCCAACAAGAGCATTCCAATATGTATCTGTCTCCTCCTGACTATCAGTTGCTATCTGAAATGAAAATGCTTCAGTTTGCTTAAAGGTAGGTCCACCATTAAGACCTATGCATGGAATTCCACAAACCGTAAAATCAACAGTTAACACATCTCCCTTTTTACCATCAGGGAAATCACCTGGTGCATAGAAAACACCACGAACAGCACTGTCAGGAAATGTAGCTGCATAAAACCGCGCTGCATCTTCTGCACCCTTATCAAACCACACACAAATTGTATTTTTTGATGTCATGTGATGTATGATATCAGTAATGATGTGTAGTCTCAAACCCTATCCCCTCTTCCCCACGATCTGCAACCAATGAGTTCGACCTGAGAGTGTGTCGAGTGTCCACAACACATCCATACCCGCCTGTGTGAGATATGTTTCTAATTCAGACAATGAGTAATAGCTGAAAAATCTTTCATACTCATATCCGTAATCATATTCTTTTTTCACATCTTCTTGAACACCATCTTCACGTATACCCTTCACAGCAATGTAGAGAAGTCCACCTGGAACAAGTATATTCCGTAACTGAGATACAACCTCTTGAATACGTTCTTTACGAATATGGAGGAGCGATGCCTGAGCAAATACCCCATCGTACTTCACAGTGTGTTTTTCAAGTTCATACATATCAAGAACTTCAAATGGTATATCAGGTGATTCTCGTCGAGCGATTTCAATCATCTTTTCAGAGAAATCTATACCTGTTACCTTGAATCCCTTCTGGGTTATATATCGAGTCTTCACACCAGCACCACACCCCACATCAAGAATCGATGCATGAGGAGGAAGAAGCGAGAGGAATTTCTCAGTACCTTCCTGCCACCACGTATCACTGTGATGATCACGTACCCAGTCTTCAGCAATCATGTTGTAGGTAGATTTTAAGTCCATTGAGAGTATTTTAATCCTTTATCATATGCCTATATTCTCGAGCAAACTTTCTGACCAATCTAATCTTATACCACTGCCACGGTGTAAGGTGTCGAGACCAATGTCGTGAAAGATATTCTGCATGATTGCATGAATTACATGCATATATAAACTTCGGAGGATCATATTGAAGATGATACGTAGTTTTTGGATTTCTTGTACTATACGATCTTCTACATATCGGACATATTTCTATACCCTTATTCATAGTTTATTCATACTAACACACCCTATCATTAGATGTCATTAAATATTGACACTATATCTATATAGTTATATAATACTCACCAGTTACAACATTAACAATCAACAAGAGAGATAAGCATGGAACCAATTATAGGTCGCATCCACTACCATGTCCAAGGTGACTGTAGGGTTGTCGAATATCGCAGGTATTATGGAAGACAAATAGTCTTTACGGCTTCAAACGAAAATGACGGAAACAGAATATCTACGATCAATCATGTTGAGGAAATAATCCTCAGTATTGCACGGAAAGAAAATCTTAATCCTCGAGAATGTCAATTCTACGATCTTCAGACTTACAAAGGATATAGAATCTACACGCCTGGGCACTACCGTTTCAGCAAAATTGAAGTTGACTGGCGGGAAGATACCGAGGAACCAGTGAAGATAAAGTGGATTGATGGACACTGTAACCCTGGAGTTATCACCAACCTCTTAGGCTATGTTTCAAACGGCGACAGTCGTATTGAATTACACAATGATGGGGTTGGGGCGCAACAGGATTTCAATAAAATGATCCCCCCTTCTACCATCAAGAACTTCATCGATCTCGTTGAACTCTACTATGAAATCAATGAGGTTCCCGGTGATGAGGGGGTACACAATGAATATGAAGAAATCCTGGGTTCATTGGCGCAATTAATGTGTAAAGAAAATGGGATTGATCCAAAAACCCCTGATGCAATACACAAATTATTTGCACTACCGAGAGACACACCTCTTGGCACAGACTCTGAGGGTAAGTATGATAACTTGTGTGGCTTTCTTCTTGAAAAAGATCCAAGGTTCCATGATTTCATCAACACCCCACTGTTCTTCGAATAGGTCACTCCCCGTATCCTTCTTGGATACGGGGATCTTTTTACCCAGAAATAAACCTTAGAATGCCCATATATGTTACAATAGTACACCTCTATGAGACATACATTCACCATATCACCGAAAACTATAATCCTTCTTACAGTATTTTTAGACGTACTTGGATTAGGACTCATCATACCTGTATTACCTTTTTATGTTGAATCTTTCCACGTATCCGGAATGGTAGTTACATCCCTCTTTGCAGTTTTTGCTCTGTTCTCATTCTTCAGTTCTCCAATATTAGGTTCAATCTCTGACAGGCATGGACGAAGGCCTGTGCTTCTTGTAAGTCTTGCATCAAGCGCTCTTGGATGGCTCATCTTTGCTTTTTCACACACCATCTTAGGACTATTCATTGGACGAATCATCGATGGATTAGCTGCGGGTAATATCTCAACCGCTCAGAATTACTTAATTGATATTGCACATGATCAGAAAGAAAGAACAAAGAACCTTGGACTCATTGGAGCAGTATTTGGAATTAGCTTTATCATAGGACCATTAGCTGGTGGAATTTTGTCTCATATAAACATGCAATTACCCTTCATCATCGTAGGTGTAATGTCTGCAATCAATACAGTCTTTGCATATTTCTTTCTGCCCGAAACTCATCATGAAAGAAATGAAAACAAGCTTTCTATGAATCCTTTTTCTCCTATTATAAAAGCGGTGAAGAATAGGAATATTCTACCACTCTACATTGCATGGCTACTCTTCGGTATTGCAATTTCACTCAATCAATCAATATTCGCCCTCTATATCGCTCAGGTATTTTCGTGGACCGTTATAGCCTCCGGACTACTTATGACCTTACTTGGAGTTATCATATCTATCAATCAAGCCTTTGCCATTCGAAAGATTTGGCTTGTATATTTCAAAGAATCATTTCTTGTAATTTGGGTATTCATTCCCTTTGCAATTGGGTATTTCATCATGGCCATACCTTTTAAGGCAGCCTTTCTCATTGGACTTGTTATAACGGGTTTTGGACAATCTCTCATGAGAGTAATTATGACAAGTCAGATAATTGGGTTTTCTCATAAGAAAGAACAAGGAGAGGATATGGGTATTCTTGCCTCGATTATGTCCCTATCAATGATCGTAGGTCCCCTACTCGGAGGTTTTGTATATGAAAAACAGCCTAATCTACCCTTTATCCTTTCAGGGATAATTCTAGGAATTACCTTTATCTTTGTAAGAAGAACATACAGGAAGATCACATCACATGAACATATAGAGGTAGAACCAGTAGAGGTGGTGTAGTGCACAAAGAAAAAAGAGCTGGTCAGGCTCTTTTAATTTATTTTTGGACCGTTTAGAATTACTCAGCTTCCATCACCCACACACTACCATGCTCCGTCATGGCATCGAGTTTCTTCTTATCAACCTCCACCTTATCCAGAGAACTGATCTTTGGTACCAAATCGCGTTGATTAAACTTCGTCAACTTGAAACCGATGTTGGTAAAGAACCTTTCAGCCTCCTCCATTGAACCAAAGGAATTGTTCTGGAGATCGCGACCAGTTCGACCAGAAATTGTCTGAATTACTTGGCCAATTTTTGGATCAAGTTGAGCGAGCTCCTTGATGCGGTCATTTGAAGATACATCAGGAGTAATCCAAACACCACCACGCTTCTTGAGAAGCCTGAGGATATTCTGAGCAACCTTATTCTTTTCCTCATGATCGAGGTACGGGAGCAAGCCTTCATTCAGAACCATGATCGGACCTTCATCAAAAAAGGCATCGATACCTCGAAAGTCACGATCATTCACCGCATTCACGGATAGCAACTGAAGATTCCCCCGAGCTTTACCAGCAAGAATCTTCCCTGTCATTTTAATCTTTTCAACAAGCATTTCAGGCAGATCTGTTTCGAGGAAGGTGCAGTAAATATCATCACTCCACACGAGTCCTCGTGGCGAAACACCAGAAGCCAACTCGACAACGTTACGTGAATCATATTCCTGAGATATAGCTTCTATCGATTTGTAGCGCATCTCAATCATCGGTGCAACCCACAGAAAGTCCTGAGGGTTTTCACCAACCATTTCTTCAAACACCTTTTGAGCGTCGCAAGCATGTGCGATTTCAATCGAGTATGGAATATCCGTAAATGTCCGGAGATATGCCACCAACTTTGCAGTTGGACTGATATTACTATGTTCTTTGGTAGCCATGTAATTGGCCCTTTCTTGGTTATTGTTTTTATGTCAAAAAGTAGGTAACTACTCTTTTATTTTTATAACATAAAATATTAGTTTTAGCAATATATCTGCAAATTTTCTTACATGATATCTACAAAGAGCCCGATACCGTGTTTTTGAATTATTTATTTTATACTTTTAATCTGATACTTATCTATCTAAATAACCCGTAAGTTCTTGAGGATTATCGAAGAAACAAGTGTTACTTTTGTACCAATTCATATTTCTTTTAGAAATTTCCAAACTCTTACCGTATGAGTTAGCTATAAGTCCCTGTGCAGTTATAACTTCGTAGCCTCTATGAAGAGCACCTATGGCAGTATCTTGAATACAACCATTTGCATTTAATCCTAATAGGATGATTTGAGATACCTTAAGATTTTTTAGAATTAAATCTAGATTTGTTTTGGTAAAACCCCCATTATTTTCTTTTAAAATTATTTCCAACAAGTTACCTTTAATTATCTTGTGTAGGGATGAAGTAGTTGCTCCACGTAATTTCCCTCCAGCTTTGTACTCCAAAATTATAATTGGAATATTGTTTTTCATACAAAATTCAATGACAACTTTTTGGTTTTCAATTAATTTGTTTTGTATTGAAGGTTGAAGATTTTTTAGAAAGAAATCTTGCATATCAGTAATTATGAGAGCCAATTTTTTCATTTTTTAATTATATCCTAAATTTGTTTAGAGGCTAATTTCTATTGATGATCCAGAGTCTTCACTAAATACTATATTCTTTTTCTGGTTTGAGTCTCAAGAGGGGGTTATAAAATCAACGTAAATAAAATACACCCAATCTCCCTTCGAAGATTGGGTGTATAAATCCTATACCCTACTTAATCAAAAACCCAGAAGACAACCCCTGTACTTACCCACTTCGGATACGTCACTTAGAACATGGAAGTTAGAGCCACACAAAGGAAGGGTTCTTAAACGGTATCCAGAATTATACTCAGGGTCAATCACTTTTGAAATCTGTACTTGAGTACCATTAAGCAAGATTATTTTTTAAATAATCTGTTACTACATTTATTATATCTGTATATTTTTTCTTATGCCAATATGGAAACTTAATACAAGCTATAAATAATAAGGCTTTATTTAAAAATTCTTTATTAATAGAATTAATATCTTTATTAAAATAGCCATTAATTATTTGTTCTGCGATATTATTATCTTTACAATTCGCAATTGATTGAATTATACTTTTTGCTAAATCAATATAAGGATTATTTACCAAACAAACTGGATCAAAGATGGTTATCGGCTCAGTTGCTAAAATATTATTTGGTGAAAAATCAAAATGACAGTAAGTAATTTGATTATCATTTTTAACATATTGTGTCAGTTTATTAAGATTTTCATCTATAGAACCAAAAACTTCTTCTGGTAGCAAATAATTTTCTTTTGTATATTTTATTTGGTCTTGTATACCACCATCATTCAAAAGCCATTCTTCAAATGTATTATATTCAGCTTTTTCTTCATCATTCCAGGCTCCATACCCTTTAGATTTAAATGTATGCATTTTCTGAAGTATTTGTCCCATTTCAAAAAATATATTTTTTGAAACTAATTCTTCATTACTATAGAGATTGGTTAATATACCTTTTTCTATATATTCCATTAAAATATAATTATATTCTTCGATATATCCAATTTCATAAATATGTGGAACTTTAATTCCGAAGCTTTCCCATTTTTTCAAAAATGACGCCTCCATATTCGTATTACTAGGACGTAATTTTATTTTTAAGATATATTTATTTGATGAAGATTCTAACAAACAGACTAAGGAAGATACTCCTGTATGAAAGAAAGAAACGGATACTATTTCATGGTTAAATAGATCGCTGTCATAAATAAATTTCTCAATTTTAGGAACTAAATAGACTCTTGCTTCATCAAGAGCTTTGTCGACTTCGTGTCCAGATAATTTGGGTTGGTTTAGAAACTTTACAGAAATTTTATTTTCCATACCTATATTATATATGATTTTATAAAGATATTAGACTTTGACATATCTCGAGCGAAATGGCTTCGTTCTTGTTGGCTGTGTTCTCCGATCTAGAGTCATGTGACATGAGGCCTTGTAAAGATATTCTGTCAGAAATTTATCAACTAATCCAACCCGTCTCGGTCTAATAGTAATTTCTGTGTTCTTCGTTCTCTGGCAGAGCTAAATCTATAAATCTAAAGGTGACACCTAATTTTTTCATTTCGGCCACAGGATCATCAATTCGCTCAATGGTTATAGGTTTAATTGGTTCTTCTACAATAACCTCAAGATTACCCAGTCCTTCTTTGTAAAGAAATTTGTCTTTATTGAAGTGATAAAGATACCCACCATCACCATACAAAACTCTCAAACTTTCTTCGAGGGAATTGAAACCGAGTATGTCTACCTCATTAGTATTGTCGTACAGGCTAACGCCCATATTGTAATGAGCAGGTTTCCCATCTATTTCATAAGGTACAGATTTGTATGTATACGCCAAAGCTATCCATTTGTATGGAGTAGCATGAAAAGACTCTTGGTCAAAAATAACGTCATACGCCTCAGTCTCTTTATTCCATTTACTGCGAACATTCCTCTTTGGATTTGCGTGTTCGGAATCAAATTCTCGAGGTGATCCGTGGTATACAAATTTATTATCGAGATTTTCCATACTTTAATTATATCACTTTAAGCATTTTTACTAAGCCACACGCTTTAGACGCTCAAGGTCCTTAGTAGTTTCGCGCTAGCTCAAGTTTGCTGGCCGGATGGGACGCTGTTGGAACCCGATTATGCAGATAACCGACTGATAATCATGTCTGTACGCTGGTCGAGATCTAACTTTTGCGTATCAATGATTTCAACTGCTTTTAAAGGATTATCGATGTAAAATTGATCGTTCAGTTCAAAATACCCATTCAATTCGTCGATCTTTGATTGTGGCAATTCAGATACCGCCATCATTTCTTTGGTCCTATCATAAACGCGCTGTAAGCGGATATCCTTGGGAGCAGTAAGTCTAAAGACGTAAAAATCGACATTATGCGTTTCTGCGATTTGCTTAAGAGTATTGACTCCATCAGTGCTCGTGATTTGCTCCAGGACGACACTTACCCCGTTCTCCAAATATTTTTCAATCATAGCTCTCATGACTTCCCGCACTACAGCCAGCGTTTTCATATTCTCTCTAAAATTTGGTACGAGGCGTTTGATATCTGGTAAGGCAATTCGTGCACTGTCAGGCAGTTTCTGATTAATAAGCTTGGAGGTTGTTGTCTTGCCTGAACCCATCGGTCCATCAATAAGCACGAGGAATTTTTTCATCATTTGATTATAACAATAAACAAAAATCCCTACCAATCACTCGACTGGTAGGGATGTGAGCAATCATTCGATCACTCCGCAGATGTTGCCAACTGACGAACTCGCAACAACTCCGTCGAACGCAGGACGAACTGAGCGGCAATCTGATGTTCCTCGCGGAACGTCTCCTCACCACAGAGTGCTTTGCGAACCTTCGCGCACGCTGCTTGATACATGCCGAAATCGAGCTCTGTATTCTTCTCGATCAAGACACGAACACTGTTCTCCTTGGCACGATCAGTTGCTTTCCAGATGAGAGAATGCTCAGCCAGTTTTCGGACTTTCTGCCCATCTGAATCAGAGATATCCTTGCGGACTTCTCTGAAGGTCGCACCAACACCCGACAGCCAGTGAAGAGCGTGTAACGTCATTGCCTGCTCACTTCCTCGTAACTCCGAAGTGTCCTCGAGAAACCGATGTAGATCAGGCGCGAGGAATGGACGGTTGCCACAGCTAGCACAAATGACGCTGTCGATGCTGAAGATATGGTAGTTGACCATGACCTTCGTACCACAGATCGTGCAAGTCTGTTCCCAGAGCAGCTTGTCGAAGTCCCAGTTGCCATGCGGTGTGATATTTCGCTCCGCTAACTTCGCCAACTGATCAGCGGAGATGTCTTTCAGGAGATCCCATTGATCGAACCGTCCCATATCGAGCAGATCCTCGCATTTGCGGTCTCCGTAGAGTTCCCATCGGATACTGGTCAAGTAACAACCGGCACGACTATTCGCAATGAGTAATCGAGCGGCAAGCGGATCGTTGTCAGTGGTGCCGACGACTTTCGCGCGCCGTGAATTAAAGCTCGTCCTGAACAGAACATTGGCTTTCCTCTCGTTACCCCTTTGGGACTCCATGAAGTAAAGACAACGGAAGGGCGAGCGTTCGGCGGCATAGTGATTCCGCCAAGCCGCCATAGCCTCTTCCGGCGAAGAGTACTGCCCGTAAGTCATGATCAGACGATTTTCGACAAGACCAGACCCGACGAGCGGATACATTTGACGTGGTATGAGGGGTAATTGACCTGTAACCACCAGACTGTTAGTGTTCATGTGTTTCTTTCCTTTTTGTGAGTTTGATTGTTTTGTGATTTAGAATGATTTCATTGATGATGTCGGGAAGAAAATCCCGAATCATTTTGATGTCCAAGTCCCTCAGCCAAGCTGAGTCAGCACTAGCTGAGAACTTATCAGGAAACGCCAATGCTTCAGAGAGACGCTTGAGTGATGCGACAAACATGATGCCGTCGTTACCACTTGTCTGTTCGATGCATTGTCGGAAATATTCCTGGAAGTTTTGAGTATCGCTTACCGTCATGAGACGGAAAAGACTACGATTAAACAGTTCGCGGAACTGTTCGTACTGACCGGACAATGTGGCCATGAATTCGCCGAGTGGCTTATTCGAGGCAAGAGTATCGCAGATCGCCCAGTAAGATACCGAGTTGGCTATCGGATCGAGGTAATGCTGAATCGGAAGCTGTTCGCGTTGATCCCTGACAAAGTGAGTCTGTCCAAGTCTCCGCAGAGCAGTTTTGGAATTAGTCAAGAGCTTCAAAACAATAACCCGTTGTTCCGCGAAGGTCTGTTCCTTTCCGCAGGTTTCGCACGACCGAAGTGGCCGATACAAAACTGAGGTTCGATCGAATATCTGGTGGCACTTGGGACATTGATGCATTGTGATGATAGCGTCAAAATCCCAATCTCCTGTCGGCACTATGCCTTGTCTCACAAGAGACTGAGCTTTGTCCCGATCCAGACCTTCGAATAAATCGAAGCTATCGAACCGTCCCATATCGAGCAGAACGGACAAGTCGAAATCTGCGTAAAGCTCCCACCTAACCGTCGACAACTTGCATCCGGCAGCGAAATTTCCGATAAGGACTTTCACCGCAGACAAATCATCGATGGTAATACCCACAAGCTTGTCGCTAGCCTTGCCTTTCCGATTAAGATCGGATACGAGGCGTACTATAGCTTTATTTCCCTTCGTCTCCTTCCAGAAGACGAATCGTTCAGTCACCGTTTCGGCACTGAACATCTGCCTGAATGCTCTGAAGAGCTTACAGCAGTATTCACGAAGTCGGTCATCCTTGCTGTGCGCTGGCACAGCGTTGGTGACAGGCTCCAATGCGGTTGTAGTCATAATTTCAGCCTTTCTGTTGAATTGTTGTGAGTTATGAAATTGACAAAAAGCGAAGTACGAAGGTACTTTTGCTGTCTGGTAATATATTACAACATACATCATGTGTCAATATGTACGATTTTGTGTATATATGACTAAATGATAGATCAAAGAACGAAAGAGTCGTCTTTTTTATTGATCTAAAATTTTATATTTTAACTTCTTTTAATCTCATTGTTTTGTGCTGTCATTGTACTCAATTTTTACGATATTCGTAACTAGACCCGCCTAGGTCGCTAGGTACCAAAAACTAAACTGCCGCCAGGACCGGCACGATGTTCGAACCTCGTCACCCGAATTCCATCGCATTACTTGTTCAATATACCAATTCTGGAGGAATTGGAGAAGATGTGACTGTGACAAGTGTAAAGAAACAATCTTCAATCCCGAATCGAGAACAGTGAAGTCACGAAGACGGAGGAGGTGGAATGCCCGGCCTGCGGGATCCCCTTCGCCCGAGGCTCTCTGGTAATTGTTGTATTGGAATAATCGTTAATCTTATTTAGTGAGAATCTCTACCAATGAATCCAGATTTTCAGAGAGATATTTAATTCTTTTACGGTCATCGAACAGGAAATGGTCTACGCGAGTATTTCCTTTTAGATAATGCTCGCTTTCAACCCAAAAACCGTGAATGATTTTAACAAAGTAAAGCTGTAAACCTCTCTTAATCTCGTCTTTCGATATCGGATAAACACTTGAATAAGCATCAATGTATTTTTTAGCATTTTCTAAATCAATATCAGTGATATCTGCTGAAAGCAAACTGCACACCATTGATCTGAAGAGTTCGTATGTTCTTGGTGAATAACTTGTCTTCTCAAGGTCAAATACCCATTTTACATTGCCCCTCTCATCAAAGAACACATTATGATCAAGATAATCACCATGTATCAAATGATCACGGGCCAACCCTAGACTCTCGAAAGTTATAGTATTTTTTAGTAGAAGTTTCTTCTTCATCTGTACATTTTCTAGAGCCACTTTATCAAAATCGCTCAGAGAACTAACTTCCGATATTTTAAATAAAATATCCTCAATTTTCTTGAAAGTCTTTTCCTCATTCTCAATCTTGAACCAATCATCTATTATCAGTTTCGATTCTTTACCGAGAAGATGAATCTTTCCTAACATCTGACCAAGTGAGATGATGGCACTTTCTGTTAATTCGCCCCTTTCACTATGTTTACCTTCAACAAATGGAAATAATGCATAATAACCAGCTTCATATTCAAAGAAAGTTTTTCCATCTAAAAGTGGTATGGGAAGAATAATCGGAATACCTCCATCCGCAAAGTACTTTTTAGAAGCATGGACTTCGGCAATTCGACTAGAATTATCGAATCTATATTTCTTTAAAAAGAATTTGGTCTGACCATCTGAAAGGAAATAATTATCACTCAAAAAACCTTTCGTTACTTTTTCAGAGGAAGAGACACTGATTCCGTATAAATGATTAATTTTATTTAAAATTTCTTCCATATTAGATTTTTGATATTACTCTTTTAATCCTATCTTATACCCCACACCCTTAGCAATACTGAGTGAACTATTTCTAATAGTCTTTCGAGCGCCTTTAGCACGAACAAGGCAAGCCTTATCTTCTTTAATATTATTTAAATAACAGATAGATTCCTAAGAACATAATAGTGATTGAAAAGAATATTAAGGTCTAAGTTATTAGCTTATAATATTTAGAAGGATATGAAGATTAAACTTAGTATTATTTTCTGATCTCAACTTTACTTGTTACATAGAAATATGAATTAACAAGTTTTTCAAAACTAGCAACATTACTATCAAAAGCTATTTTGTTTTTTGCATCTAAGACAATCAATACAACGGTATTAGGAGTATCAATATATGCAACAGCTTGATATCTCGTCATGGGTTCATTAAATTCATATTTAACTTTAGCCTTAGCACCAGAAATATCCATTGTAGCTAAATCTGGAGCATCTGAGATTTCAAGATCTGGATATGCATTCTTAAATCCTTTTAAATCGTAATCTATCACAGCACTCAGATCTGGCTTTGTTGCAGACTTCGAAATTGTATTCGAATACATAACAACATCAGAAGTCTGTAAATTATCCCCCTCCTTGTAGAAGACTGCTAGTAATCCTTGTTGTTTTCCAGTTTGGTTATCAAGTAACCAACCTTCAGGGGCAGCAAGACTGTATGAATAGTTTGGACCGTATATAATGCCAGCAGGACCAGTATTAGTCGAATCTTTTGAATTTAAAGAAGATAATACATCAGATTTAGAACCAGCAAGAAAGATTGCCAAAAGAAAGAGTATAACCAGAGTAATTATAAGACCAGTAACTCGAGCTAAATACCAATTAATGAAAAGCAGAGCTATATTTGTCAGTAAGAAATTAACAACAAGCATAATAACCACAACCACGGTAGGAATACCTGGGATCAGAGAAATAAGCCATAGGAGAGATGTAATTGAAATAATTACTGCCACCGTGGTAGCCGAACCCTTCCTCTCTTTTGCTTTCATTAAGCAAATTGATGTGTACAAGAGCATAATGGGTAAAATATTTGCCACAACTATAGTTAGAATACTTAGATCAGTATTAAATATAGATGTCACAAGACCTTTCAAGATTAAAATGATTGAAATTATCGCTGCAAACCAAGCACTTTTTTGATATAGATTCATTATTTTTTATTTATTAACAACCTGATAACCGTATTTTTGTAGAAGCTTGATCACATTACTTTCATTAAGCCCACTTGCGCTTAATTCACTGAAATAAAGGGGGTTAGATATATCTTTATTGGTATGATTAATTTTAATAGCTCCAAACCACAATCTGCTTATTGAACTTATTTGAGATTTTGTAAGACTAACTTCCTTGCCAGCAAGCATAAATTGATCAAAAAATTTTACCTCGTTTTCCTCTATAACCACCCTTGAGGTAGCGAAAGCGGTTAGTATAAACCAAGGAAATGAATAAAAGAAGGACCACAAGACATGACCACTACATATACCTTGAAATTCAGATTTCATAAAAATTATTTATAATATTTAATTCTAAGATACCTATTTAATGCAACATAAAGCACTAGTAGTTCAATAACCCATCCAAAAACATAGAGAACCAGTAGTGGTATATTCGTTTTCTCTACAGGTGATAACTCCCAATACATAAATCCCATTCCCAATAGAGACCATGCTATGAAAGTTTCAAAAATAGGTTTAAACAATTTCTTCTTATCACCCATTTCATATTTTTTTCTTAGCCAAGACATCATATATTTAATTACCAAATATATGATTAGTGCATCAAAAATAAACATGGGTACAAGATACACCATTTCATTTTGATTTGGAAAAATTTTTTCTAATAAATCAACAAATGCATTAGATATAAATGAGGTAATCAACCCTCCCCAGAACCAAATATATACCACTAAGTTTCCATCACTAATAGTTGTCTTTTTAGCGTTCCCCATGTGAATATTAAGTTATTATTACTATACCACGAAAAAAATATGTCAACAATATTTTTAGTGGAGGGCGGGGCGGAAGGGGGGTTTCAGGGGGGGGTCCGCCCCGCCCGCATCTTTGTTGGCGTTTTTGGGAATTTTTGCGAAATTGCTGGCCAACTCGAGCTAGAACCATGGTCGATCAAGCCCAGATTGACATATTTAAGTAGTTTTATTTTACCATATCGACGTGACTTGAGCGCATCGACATTAGCTCATTTCAGATATAATCTGATCCGCCACATCATCAATAGAAACTTCTGTATTTATCACAACAGCGTTTCTGGTTAGCAAATCATTCTCAAATGATTTGTACGTCGCCAGTAAATGCCTCTGAACCTCTTTATCTTTACCAAAATCATTATCTACTCTAGATTCAATCCGTTTAATAAATATTTCTGGTCTACATTGCAATAAAATGACCTTATTAAAAAGTGATATGTATTCATTCTGATTTTCAGCGATTCCGAGCACAATAATACCTTGTCTATTCTGAAGTATCTGTTTCATTTTCTCTATATCACAAACCCACGCATGAGTATCAATAAATTCTTCATTTAATACCGCTTCATAATCAACCCTCTTACCATCATTCCTATTTATCCAACAGCAAAGATTTGAAACTTCATCGATACTGTAGACCTCATATCCTCTATTTTTAAGTACTCGTGACACTGCACTTTTCCCAGTACCAGAAACTCCAGTCACATAAATATTATTTACAAAAGGAGATATCGACTGGATCAGTTTTTTCATCCACTCATCTTTGTATTTTCTATACATCCCATAATCCTGGGGGTATTTTAGATACAATTCATTCTTAAGTTTATTGTATTCTACTACTTTATCTAGATTTTCACGTAAAAAATTGCGCACATTCAACATTTGTTTTATTCGAATGTTTCCCTTAAGAAATATGTGAACATTTACAAGTCGCTCATTATCTTTTTCTTTTGCAAAAAGTCTCGTATTTTTTGTAATATATTCTCCCTTATCTAAATAGCCAATTTGTGTCAAAGAAGGAATAAATTTTTCTATTTCTTCTATACTATTTACAACAACAAGGATATCAATTGTTGGTTTACCAGATAGATTTGGTACGGCGGTACTACCCACATGTTCAATCTGAAGAGCATATTTACCAAAAATATTTTTCAGAAACTCTGCCTCTTTTTCAAATTGAGACTTCCATAATTGATTATATTTCTCAATTGTATATTTTCGATTTAAGTAATTTTTCATTATTAATGATTTAATCTGGATTTAGTTTACTTTGTTCTAACTCAAGTTGGCTGCGGGACTGGCACGATGTTCGAACCTCGTCACCCGAATTCCATCGCATTACTTGTTCAATATACCAATTCTGGAGGAATTGGAGAAGATGTGACTGTGACGAGTGTGAACAAACCATCTTCAATCCCGAATCGAGAACAGTGAGGTCACGAAGACCGAGGAGATGGAATGCCCGGCCTGAAAATGTTCGGAGATGTGTGCAGAAGCGACGGAACCCTAAAACCTCGGACCACAGATTCACGGACATATCAGTGATATAGAAATTATGACACTCACATGAAATCTGTTTGCTGAATTAAACAGCATTTCCCTTGCGTTTATCCCCATCATAGTTAAAGGTTCTCAGGTTAGTGACTCTTGATGTGGACGCATGTGACAGGTATAGACAAACGTAAGTACAACCCATGTACTAATTGCTCTACTCACACTCAAAATTAGTAACCATTTACATTTGAGGCACTTATGCGCTATAATCAATCTACCTTTTCTCAGAAAAGGGACCCTGTTGTTCCGGCGAAAACCAAAACAACAGGGTCTTGTAAGCGACCATTCGCTTTCAAATTAGCCCAGTTGATTTCAGCCAACTGATTACTGACTGAGCTAGCTTAACAATTTGCGAAACAACAATCCAATTAGACCGGTTTTGTTGCTTCGCACGTATGGGGCCACTTCTTTTTGGGGTGGCCCTTTTTCTGGGCCTACCTCTGCATTTTGCTTTCATATGTTTGGATATTCCCCATCGCCTTCATTGGTTCAGGGGAAAATTTTACCGTGCAAGAGCCTAACAAATAGCTCGTGCAGGTTTGGCCTGGGGGAGGGGCTTAAGAAACACTAGCGTACGCTTTTTCAAAGAGCAAGAGGCTCAGATTTGGGAGGAGTGGGAGAGAAATGCAACTAAGGCTCGGGAGAGAATCAGATCGGCATAATTCCTCACCGACCAAGATGTAAGCCAAGCAGAAGACACCCTACGCTGCTGCATTGTGCAATCTACACCTCGCTTCTCGCGCCAGCTCCAAAACGCAACTGGATCGTAGCCAGCTAGCATTTTCTTTGAGCCTTGCTAAGCACTTCGTTTGAAGTAGCACTATAGCACCCGCCATTTTACGCAGGTGCAATGGATTGTCAATAAGCAAACAATCCGTTATGCAGGGCTGATCTTTTGAAATATGATGCTGAATTTTTATGGGATGTAGGATCTGTCTGCAGGTCATTCATCTGCTCACTACTGAATAGTGGTTATATGACATATTTGGCAAATTCCTCCCTCTGCCCTAATGAATAGCCGACTGATAGAATCCAATAAATCGCTACACTAAGCGGGTATTCGACGTGGCTAAAATTGGCTGCCGGACTTGGAATCGAACCAAAATTAGAAGCTTCAAAGGCTCCTGTCCTACCATTAGACGATCCGGCAATGCATATAAAATACATTAAAAATGAGTAATATTCAAGCCCCTCAATCATACGAAACAAACTCTACATGATCATCATAAAGAAGAAATACAGCCCTACGGTACACAGACACCCCTTCATACTCCCCCTGTACCACAACCCTTCTCTCTCTTCCCTGTATATCAAGAGAGATAATACTACAACCTAAATCACTGAAAACACGTGGAGAAGTAACGGAGAAGAAATAATGGGAGGAGAGAAGAGTTGCACTCATTGAAATACATGAATATGCATTGTAATACGCATAGACACGATATTGTTTACGGAGAGCCAGATCAAAGAAATGAAATGTCTCAGTAGATTGAATATATGAAAACGCCAAAAGAACACTTGATACCGTAAGAACTAAGGTAAGGGATACAAACCCCCCGCTATATCGTATATTCATACATGTTTTTGTAAAGAAGTTCATAATCTGATATGGAAAAAGAACGAATATCAAAAGAAAAATGTAAAAAAGACATACTCATTGAAACAATTCCAAGAGAAAGAAGAGAGAGGAGAGAAATATATACAATGAGTTCAATGAGGGTAAAACCTTTTTTCATAGAGATAGTTGTACAAAACCTCGAGAATCACCCGTAACGATGAAGATACTTGAATCACTACACACCCACCGTACCCCCGTGACAGGAAGAGAGCGAGATGATAGTTCAGAATCAAATCCCCTGTTCCACACCTGAATCTCCTTTCCTGCCTTGTGGGTAAGGATGAGGGAGAATGAAGAACGAGATATACTCCCATAGACACCACCAGGAATATCACGATGATACATATCATAGAATGGAAGAGTTGATGAGAATATCTCATAGTGTGAAGCAACATTGAAACCACCCGTTGTACGTCCCAGAACAAGATTACCTTCAAACATATCAAGTACCTTCCCTTCCTGAGTCTCTGAACCCGCGGGAGAGAATGATGATATGAGGAGAGGAGAAGATACTGTAGATATATCAAGGACCCTCATTTGAAGACGATCTGAGGTAGCTAGATATACCGTATCATCGTGGGCATAAATATCATTTACCAATGTACCAGTTTCAAAACTACCCCGAGGAGAAAGGGTTCGAGCATCGAGGATATATAGTTCGGGACCATTCCATTTCGATGTACCCACAAAAAGAAAATTCCTGTAGAAAAAGAGACTCGTTACATACGGAGGAGTTGTCGTTGGCGTAGGCAGAGGAACCTTCCACTGCATCATTACCTGAGGATGTTCCCTGTCATGAATATCGATCATCTGAACTTGATATGCAGTACTACGTAAACCAAGATATACATAGGGACCAGCAATCTCAAGAGCACTTGCACCAGGACCAGTGTGAAGAGAAGATACGATATGAGATGAATTAGTATCAAAGATGAAGAAATCCTTGTCAGGAAAAGACGCAGAATCAAATGCAATATATGCAATACCATCTCTCACCTCCATATCAGTACTCATATTAAACAATCCAGCATCAAGACCACTCTCAAGAACTGAAGCATTCTGTATATCTGATGATATATCATGACGACACCAAGAACGACCATATGCATCATCTATAGTGGTATCAAGAATCTTGAAAGCTCCCGATGAATACAGAGAAGAGTAATTCCCATAAGGTGAAGAAGTGAAGGAATGAGTATGGGAAAAATGAGACTTCACAAGATCAAAAGCTTCCATACTCTTCTCATCAAGTTCACGAAGCATATGGAGAGATGACTCGTGTAATCTCTGAATTGAAAAAGACAAGGAAGAGAAAGCGATGAGAAAGAGAGTTGCCAATGTAAAGGCAAGCATAATCTCCATCATCATAAACCCCCTATACCCCAACATGATTCGTAATTTCATATACAGGAAGAATGATTGATAGGGCGATTGAACCCACAATGAGACCCATGAGAATCATGAGGAGCGGTTCCATAAGAGATGACATAACTCTTGTTGCTTCTTCAATATCAGATTCAAACATCTCTCCAGAATACTTGAATGCATCAGCAAGGGTCCCCGTCTTCTCACCAATCGATATCATATGAATGAGAAGAGGAGGAATATATTTCTCATACTTCATACAAGCTTGGTACAGAGAAACTCCCCGAATCATAGAATCACTCATATCGTGAATGATTTTCTTGTATACCATATGTGAAGAATGGTTAGAGAATACAGAAAGAGCGAAGAATCCCTGCCTGCCAGAACTCAAAAGCATTGACGAACTCAGACAAAGACGAGCCATAACATATCCCTTGATATAGGTACGGATATATGGAATCGAAAGAAACAGAAGATGAATATAGTATCGAAGAGAGTGAATTCTTGATATGAGAATACGGGAAACAACAACGAAACAAATACCGGTGAGAAAGGTAATGATTCCATATGACACGAGTCCATGATATATACCCTGAACAATACGTGTAATGAGAGGAAGCTGTATATTGAGACTACCGAGCAAAGGTTCAATCTTCGGGAAGATATAGAGGATGAGGAACAGTGTCATAAGTATGGTAGCCACCATAATGCAGAGAGGATAGAAGAGAGAACCGATAATCTTCTTGCGAAGCTGATGTTTCTTCGAAAGATATACATGAGCATGACGTAATGCAGAAACAAGTGATTCAGAAGATTCACCATGTTCAATGAGGGTAAGAAGAAGAGGGTCGAACTTCACTCCCGTACCTTCAATACTTTTAGAGAAGGAGACACCGCGTTCAATACTCTCTCGACATGATGTATAGAATTTTTTACGAGACAGTGATGATTCCATATGAGAAAGAATGAGAAAAGCTTCACGGAGTGAAATCCCTGAATCAAGAAGCATAGAGAGTCTTCTAATAAAAAGAAGAGTGTCAGATAGTTTAAACATATTCATGGAGAACACGAAGAATTTCTTGTTCGGTAGTAATACCCTGCTCAACTTTTTCCATACCATCCTCATACATTGTCTTCATTCCCTTGCTTCTGAGATATTTCGACATATCCTGAAGAGATACTCTCGACATAATATATTTTTCACATTCATGATCGATGAGAAGAGTTTCTGAAACCACAGTTCTTCCCTTGTACCCCGAAGCACCGCATGCAAGACAGCCAACACCTCTACATGAGACACATAGAGTTCGAACAAGCCTCTGAGCAATGACAAGAGAAAGAGTTGAAGCAACAAGATATGAATCAATACCCATATCAATGAGTCGAGGAATGGACGCAAGGGCACTGTTAGTATGAAGGGTGGAGAAAAGAAGGTGACCTGTTAGAGATATATTCGTTGCAATTACCGCCGTCTCACTGTCACGTATTTCACCAACCATGATGATATCCGGATCCTGACGAACAATGGAACGAAGACCATGAGCAAATGTAATACCATGACGACTCTGTATTTGAACCTGTCGTACCCCAGGTAGTGCATACTCAATGGGATCTTCAAGAGTGATAATAGAATTCTCTTTTGAGGTTTGAGAATTAAGAAGTGTATAGAGAGTTGATGTCTTACCCGAACCCGTAGGACCTGTAACAAGAATCATACCTTGATGTTTCTGTATTCCCTTCTCAATCCTCTCACGATCATGAACAGAGAAACCAAGAGACTCAAGAGTTGGAACAGTTTCTGCACTCTTAAGAATACGGATAACTGCATTTTCACCATAATGTGTGGGGATAATGGAGACTCGAACATCACACTCAACCAAACCCTGAACGAAATGGAATCGACCATCCTGAGGTACGAAATGTATATCAGCACGTAACCCTGAAAGTACCTTAATACGAGCAATGAGCTCTTCATGCACCCTACTAAACAAAGTATCTATTTGAGTCAACATACCATCAACACGCATACGCACCATAAGTCCATGAGGGGTTGGATCAATATGAATGTCAGACGCATTACGATAGAAAGCTTGAATGATAAGTGAATCAACAAGCTCCACAATACCTGAAATATCGTGGAGAACCATATCATCCTGTCTCTGTGTGTAATAGTCTGACATGAGACCAGAATACAGATATATGGGTAAATTTTTATTAAAAAAGTAATCAAATTATCATCAAATACACACCCCAGTGAATTGAGATATCCACTTGTTGCTTTTATCCCATTTTCATTGTATATTATCCGCTGGCTGTTCTTTACTATATGCGTGTGTGCATACGTGGTATTCCAGTCGAAAACAAAAACTCG
>JACCDZ011281640.1_pt1 | contig 58051 bp, 49 predicted proteins | sample 7449551 | NCBI WGS metagenome assembly JACCDZ01 (sample SAMN15323452, study PRJNA562643) | freshwater metagenome | isolation source: river surface water | place: USA:Blue River Watershed | collected 2017-08-18 | reverse complement strand
GATAAAGTTAAGCATCTAGTGGCTGTTTTTGGCCGGGCTAGTTGTCGAAAATCTAAACAAAAACTAAACATGTAGAAAGCTCTTTGATGGCTTGTTTGGACCCGAGTTCGATTCTCGGCGACTCCACAAAAAACCCTGTAAAACACTTATTTTACAGGGCTTTTTATTTGAATTAAATTAAATTCGTACAAATTACCACCTGTTTTTTTTACTTTTTCATCAGCAATAAATAACTCATTATTATTTTTAAAACAAACTGCTTCTTTTTGTGAATAATGATTTAAATCTAATTCCGTCATTTTTCCATTTGTAATAGCTTCTTTTGAAAAATTTTCGAAAAGCCAAACTTTAGAATGTGATAATAACACAAATTTTAAACCATCCGGACTTATTGCAGCACTCGTAATAGCACAATTATGATAATCACCACAAGTTGTAATTGTCTTTATTAATTGTGCATCATGGTGCCCTACTCGGTTTGGAATTTTATAAATATAACTAGTTCCATCAAAACCACGACTCCTATTTTTTGTAAATAAATAAAAATGATTTTCGTATTCAAAAAAAGCTTCTACATCAAATAATAAATCTTTCTTTTTGGGAGGAAAACTAGTTTGCTCAGGATAATCGAAAGTAACTTTGTAGGCTACATCTGCGCTTTCATTTTGTAAATCAGATTGGTTAATTTTATAAATTGCTAAATCCTTTCTAACATTATCGTTATTCCCAAAATCACCAATATATAAGTTACCTTGTTGGTCAAAAGTCAAATCTTCCCAATCGATATTCTTAATCTGATTGATTGAAATTGTTTTATTGATATTTCCCAACGTATCTAAAACTGTAACTTCACTTTCATTTCCACTATCTTCTATCGTATAGATTAAATCATTAAAATATGCTATCCCTGAAATTTCTTTTAGCACTTTAGGTAAATCACCTATTTGTCTTAAAGCTATTGAATCTTCTTTCTTTTCACAAGAAAATAAGAAAACTATTGTGACTACTAAAAATATATTTATTTTATTTTTCATAACTTTTAAAATTGAAAACCTAACGAAAATGCTGCTCTAATTCCGTCAGATGAATTAAACAATCCAAAATTTGCTGATAATAATTCTGCTCCATTAATAAAAAATCCTCCACCATAAGAATTATGCCATTTTTTAGAATTTTCTCCATCTAACCAAATTCTTCCATAATCAAATCCGGTGTACATTCCATATCTGATTGGAATTAACTTAGTTTTCATCGTACTAAAACTATATCTTATATCTGAATTTTGATAATATGATTGATTTCCTGTAAACCTTTGGTTTCTAAATCCTCTTAATCCGTCTGTTCCTCCAATTGAAGCTGCTTGATAAAATTCAAACTCATTCCCAAAATTAAGCTGACTTTTAAATTTTGTTGCAAAAACCCATCTTCCTTTTCCATCAATTTTATGATTGAAACTTATCTCTGGAATGATGTAACTATAACTTCTTCTATTTTGGTCTAAATTTGCTTTTTGTCCGACTGAGATAACAGTTTTCATGCCCATTGTTGGATAGGCTTTATTATCATAATTCTCAAAATTAAAAGATAAATTGGTACCTAAAAATTGTACTTCTTCAAAAACATATTTTGGCAATGCTGGATTATTTTCTACAAATCTGTTTGGCGATTTATGCACTTCGATATTGTCATAACTAGCACCAAAACTCAAACTAGCTCCAGAACGGTTTGACCATTTTAGTTGTGGATTGAAATTAAAACTACGTACTTTTACACGGTTGTAATTTAATTCAAAATCGTCATCAAAGTTTAAAGTTTCATTACCATAACCAAAAAAATTAATTGTAAAATTTGGACTTTGCATTCCTGCATTTACTTCTAAATTTATATTTCTGATAACATTTGCTAATTCGAATCTGTAATTTAATTCGTAACCACTAGTAGCAAAATAATAAGCTGCTTTTAATTGGTGCTGACTTGTAAATGGGTTTCGCACAAATCCATAACTAGTAAACGTATTATTAAACCCAATTTTTAATCCGTCATCTGGATTCGCGCCTAAGATGGGAATCAATCGATTTTGATAATTTTTTACTTTTTTGAAATCGTACGTATTAATATCATAACTATCACTAAGTTTTACTTTAGCGTTTTTAGTCATAGAAACATCATTTTTTTTGGTTTTATGATCATAAATTACCACGTTTTTACCGTTAGAAACGAGGTAATTATCATTATTTTGCCCACCAACAATTCTGATTTTTATCTTATTACTTTTACCTGTTATTTCAAAAGTATCATCATCATCTAAACCATAAATCCAAATTTCTTTTGTTATATCCGATTTATAAATTGCGGAAAAATATGCTACAGAAATACCCTCTTTTTTCTTTCTTTGAATAGTAATTGCAACGTCATTATTTTCTGAACTTGTAATGGTAAAATGATCTTTTTTATTCGTACCTGTAATCACTGCATATTTACTTACCAAGTTAAAATAACGATTGGCTATTTTGGGTAAATTTTTTCTTCTTGCTTTTAAAATATTTTTGATATTAGTAATAATTTGATTGTTGAGTTCCGTTGGAATATTCGCAAAAGCTTCATCAATAACTTCATCTGTTATATTATTCTGAATGAATACAACTTCTTTCTTCCAATCTTCTTCGTTTAAATGACTTATGAACGCTTTATCTAACGGAAATGGTTCTAAATTAAATCCTTTTACATCAACTAAATCATCACTATACTTTCTTAAAATTTTAGCCATTGGAATTAATTTCACTGCTGTACTAAGCATAAAACCATCAGACATAATAGAAAAAGCTTGATCTCTATCTCTTGGTAAAGGCTTGAAAACGATTTTGTCATTTTCTTTAAACTCTAACCATCTCCATTGGTCTTGATGCCTGTCCCAATCACCAATTAGCATATCAAATAATCTTGCTCTTATGAATTCTTTTTCATCAATAGTTTGATTTTCATTGGCATGAATTTTCTCGAAGACATCATACGTACTATAAATATTTCCCGTGAAATTTTGCCCTTCAAGTACTAAATTTCCATCTGCTGGATGTTCTTCAAAAAGATATAATTCGTCTCCAAATTCGCCATTAAATTCTCCTAATGCTTCATGTTTAGGAATGTAGTATAATTTCGAATTTAATTTATTGATTGCAATCGCATCAGACAATTTTCCAACAATAAAAGGTGCGTAAGGATAAGCGCCCGTGAAAACATCTTTTACTAATTCTTCCGAAGCAGTATTTTCAAATTGTTTTTGAACGTATTGATTTTTAAATAAAGAAGCTTGAATGTATTGTGAAGCACTTTTTTTCATAGCACGCATTACATATTGCTTTCCATCTTTAGCTTTTAATCGTAGTGTTCTGGATTGCGTTCCTCCGCCTTTTCTTACTGGTTTTAATCCGCCGAAAAGCGTATCTAAAGTAACAACTTTTGCTGTAATTTCTTTACGATATTCTTCTCTGTAACGTTTGCCCCAAAAGAAATTATATAGATTACTTTTTGAGGTTTCAGCATCAGAATAAATACTTGCTTTAATAGAATTTGGAAATTTTTCAGAAAAAACCTTCTTTTCAGTTGATGGTTTAGGTTGAATGACAGTGGTTTCAAATTCCACTTTATCATTTCTTGCATTAATAAATTTTATATTTGTTCCTCCATTTTCAAAAATTTCTAAAATAGCGAAACCGTTTGTAGCATGCGCATAAATTCCACCATCCGAATTTTTTACTGGCTCAATTTTAGAGCCTGAGCCACTTATTATTTGAGGGATATTATCTTTAACCAAATACTGTAAACTATGATCGTGTCCTGAAACAAAAATTACATTTTCATTTTCTTGTGCTGCCGCTGTAAGATTCTTTTTTAATTCGTTATAATGCACATTCTGAATATCGGCATTACTAACTCCAGTAGTTTTACGAAGTAAATTTTTCAAACTTCCCAAAACTGGAATCGGACTTAAATGACTTTTAAAAGGATATTTTCCTCCATGAGGACCGTTGGTAAACATGGGATGATGAATCGCAACAAGTGTGGTTTTGCCTCGTGCTTTTTTGATTTCACTTCTAAATTCATCTAAAAATTGGCTTCTAGTTTTAATTTCGCAATTTTCATTTATGGTTGGATGATTGTCCCAATTGGTAATATACCATTGCGAATCCACAATAATTAAAGTAATATCTTCGGTAATATCTAAGCTTTCAATTGGACAACCGTCTTGAGGTAAAAACGATTTTTTCCCAAGTTCACTTTCCACAATTTCTTCTTGTCTTTTTAAACCTTCATTTCCATCGTGATACCAATCGTGATTACCTGGAATAAAAATAGTTTTTCCTTTAAATCCTTTTGCTATATCAATCTGTTCTTGTAATTTTTTTACAGCATCATTATGAGCAAGACTATCCTTTACATTTGGCATTCCTGCTGGATAAATATTATCCCCTAAGTAAAGTAATGTACTATTTTTTGTAACCTTGTTCAGTTGGTTAACTAATGAACTTGAATAATCTATAGTATCCTTAAAAACTCCATTACCAGCATCGCCAACTAATATAAAAGTATGTGCTACTTTATCGTTATTTGGAGAAAATTCACTTTTAGTTTGGGTGGAATATTGTGCTTTAAAAGTAGCACAAGATTGGGCTAAAATGAATATTGGCAAGAGAAAGAATAATCCTTTTTTCATGTTTTTTATCTGAATTTAAAAGCAATTAAAAAGGCCACTACAGAAAGGATAATTCCGAACATAAAAACGGTGTAAGCAATTCGTAGTAAGCTATATTTCTTTTCTAAAACAATACCTAAATGATACAAATCTTTAATCATAGAGTTGTACAAATACTCTTTATCTTTCATCAATTCATTCATGGCCCAATTGTAATCCTCGAATGACATTTTATAAAAATTTCCAAAAAACAAAAGATTCACTTTTTTTTCATCCACTTCGGTTCTGGTAAAACTTCCTTTTGTTACACTTGGCCTAGTAGCTAAAATGGCAAAAGTTATCGCAATTACACTTGAAATGATTAAAATTAATGTTGGAATAATTAAATGGGCATTAGAAGGATTGTCTAATTTTGGAATAATTGTAGTTAATGAAACCGAAATTATAATTGCGTTTACAGATAACAAAATATTTGCTTTATTGTCCACTAAACCACTCAAATTATTATGATTATTCAGTGTTGTTCTGAACATCGTATCAATGCCACGTTCTGCTTTGGGTTCTTTAGATTTCTTTTTGGTATCTTTTTCAACTAAAAACGCATTTTGTGTTTCTTCGTCTTTTGAGTTATTTTCTTTCATATTATAGTTGATTTTGCAATTTTTCTTCGATTGCTTTTAAATTTAATTCTTTTAAATGTTGCCAGTTATGTTGAGCAAATTGAGTATGGTATTGATGATTTTTCAAAAAGTCGATATTTAGCACAAACCAATCTGTGTTGCAATATTTTTTATCAATAGAATGTTCCCATTCGTCTCTTAATTGTTCTAATGTATTAAGATAATTTTTATTTGCCAAATGGACATTATCGGCATCTTTAATAATTTTTTCTAGTTGATTTTCAGGTACATAATTATAAGTTGTTGCCAAAATCAATTCTGCAACTTTGTGTTGAATATCATCTGAAATTCCTTTACTTTTTAAAAATTGTTGAGCAATTTTGACGCTTTGTGCTTCATGATTGTCACAACATTCTATATAACCCGCATCATGAAACCAACCTGCTAAAAGCAAAATAGTTGTGGTTTCTTCATCAATTTCTTCAGCTTTACATAGAGTTTCAATTCCAGCAACTACATTTTTTGTATGCTCAAAATTATGATAAGAAAATATCGAATCTAATCTTTCACGAAACAGTTTGGCGATGAAAACTTCTGCATCAACTAATAAAGCATTTTCAGTATGTTTGACTTTCACGCGTAAAGCTTTCAAACCTGAAACGGCTTGTAAATCTTCCACTTCTAATTTTTCAATTTCGTCTTCAAGTATATTTTTGTGTTGTAAATATTTGATGTATTTAGTATATTCTTTTTCTTCAACAGAACTTGAATATACGATGGTAATTTTTTCTTTTTGGGTAATTCTTTCCGTTGAATTTTTCACAAAAGCTTTATCGATTCTTTTCTTAACCACCTCATAACGTGCATTATAAGAACCATCTACATCAAAACGTTTTTCATCCATTCTAAATCGAATCGAAATGGGCGAACTAAAAGCCAAAATTAAGGAGGTAACATCTAACGAATAAGGCAAAGAAGCTTTCAGTTTATGGTGTTCTTGTTCCATTTCACAAAGCGTTTCTAATTGCCACAAACGAAGATTATGCAAATACATTTCGCTAAATTCCTTATTAGGCTCTATGGAAGCTCCAATGTATAAGTTATGTTCTACTCCATCCGTTTTGAAACGTTCATAGTAATGCGGAAAAATATCTTGTGCTTGTTGTTGTTTAACATCTAAAATGTTAGCCATCTTTTTATTGATACTCATTATAGTTTCATCAAAATCTTTTCGAGTTTGATAAAACATTCCTGTTTTTGAATCAATTGTATTAAAATAGTTAGTGATTAGATTTTCTGTTTTTTTATTAAATGCAGAATCTTTCAGAAAAGAATGAATTTCAGCCTCGATATAATGGTGAATCGTTTGCTCTAAATTGTTCTGAAAAGGCATTTCTAATTCTTGTAAAAAGCTTTCTAATTCAAACTTTTTTTGTGCAATTACACTAATTTTTTTGTCCGAATTTAAAATATCAATAATTTCTATGATTTGATTAATTTGTGTTCTCAAATCATTTACGATAGCGGCATTTCTATTTTCAGAAGAACCTTTGATATCAATTTGACCATATAATGGATACACATCTTTGAAGACAATTTCTTTGAAATGATACTCTTCAATTGATACGTTGGAGTAAAAAAAGTTTTTTGCCTCTTTTTTAAATTTCCAATATACACTTGGATGAATAGAAGTATATTCTTTTTGAATGATGGCTTCCATCTGATTGGCCATATCATTGTTGTTTTTTTCAACCGTGTCTGTTAAGTACGGTAAAATTAATTCTAACTTATTAGCGTTAATAGAGTTTAAGGCTCTTATTGTTGGCGATGCTAATTCTAGTAAACCTAACAATTTATGATCTTTAATTACTGGTGCTAATAAAAAACTTTGCACACCTTGATGTAATAAATGATTCGCAAATCGGATTTTAGTTCCACTTTTAGCGAATTCTGTTACATTTGGAATAATAAATGACTGATTTTTTTCAATTAACCTTTCGTAAGAACAGCCACAAAGCGCATTTTTACAATCGGCTTCTTTTTCATTTAATAATATAAAACTTTTTAAATTTTCATCACTAAACGGCGGTTTCATAAACAAATCTTCCTCTTCATCATAAAAAGTGAATCCGACTTTTAAATCTGGAATTTTAAAAACTGATCTGAAAATGGATTCGAAACTTTCATTCAATTTAGATTTATCAATATCGGATTTTAGTAAATTAGATTTTAAGTTAGAAACGGCGCTTTCAATAGTCACATCCACTAAAGAAACGATAGCAAAGCCTTTTAAAATCCATGAATTTTCTGGAAAAGCCTTCTTCCATAAATCTAAATTATCGTAATTATCAATTAATTCTTCTATTTCAGATTGGTTTAAAAACTTCGTGTTTTCTGTTGGAAGGATTTCTAAAAAATCAGCATTATATAATATTCTATAATGTTTATGAATGCCATTATTATCTGGAATATCGTAAAATAATGGTTTTCCAAAATCAATATTTTGATGATAATATGCATTTAAAATAAGCGTACAACTCATCACATAAAACTGATGTTCATCCATGTCTCTGATTCTCATATCAATGGAAATATCAACGTTTTTCAATATTTTTTTAAAACGTTCCGAATAATTAAATGTGATGTCGTAAAAAGGAAGCGTTACGGCTTTAATTTCATTATCTGTTAATGCGGTAGGAAATAAATCTGCTAAAAGATATTTGATTAATTCTTCATTATCTTCTATAATTTTAAGATTATCAATGCCGCTAACAAATTCCGGTTTATCTTCAATTTGACGTAATAAGCCTTTGGCATAATTTGATCTGTAATCAATATCTGATAGTGCTATTTGTTGTAAACCTTCAATTAATTTGTGAAAAGAAATTAATATTTTAAAAGGACTCAGGTACTTATAATTCTTAATCATAGAATTGTATTTTAAACAAATTTAAGGAATACTTTACTTCTACAAATAAAATTTCGCATTAAATAAACCAGTAAATCTCTATGAATTATAAATTTAATTTATCGGAATTGAAATATTAAACTGTGCACCCTGATTACATTCACTTAAAATATTCATACTACCACTAAGAAGTTCTATACGTTCTTTAATATTTTTCAATCCAATTCCATCATTAGCTTTGGACACACTAAAACCAATTCCATCATCAGAAACCATTATATAGAGAACCGAATCATGTGCACTTACTTTCAAAGCGCAATTTTTGGCATTAGCATATTTATTAACATTCAAAAACAATTCTTGTAGAATTCTATAAACATTAATTTTTAATAGTGAAGAATAATTATCCCAATCAATAGTTTCATCGATATCTATGGTAAATTCGGTATTTGAAATATTATTATTGGATTGAATTAAATTATGTAATAAAAAGTTAAAATCAGAATTATTGAAATTATTCTCAGAACTTAAATCATGCGATAATGTTCTAATTTCTGCTTCAATTTTTTGTAATTCTTTCACTAAAATTAATCTTTTTTCTTTTGATGCTACATCGTCAAATTCATTTAAAAAACCTAAATTAAGTCGCACACCATAAATCTGATTCATAATTCCATCGTGCAATTATTTTGAAATACGATTTTGTTCATTTTGTTTCGTATTTACAAGTTCAATTTGAAATTCATTGGTAAGATTGAATAATTCTTTATCGGCAATATTTTTCTGTTCTAAAAGGTATAACTCTTTTTTCAAGGAAATTTTATGTCTGATATAAATAATTAAAAGAAAGACAATTATGGAAATAATTATTCCTAATAACAGCGCAATATTTTTATAGTTTAGTAGTTTATTTTGATCTTCAACTTGACTCGTTTCAAACTCAATACGAGCAAATTTATCTCTACTAGCTCTTTGTTTTTTTACGATACTATCACTAATTCTAACATATTCATTATTGTAAAAAGAAGCTTTTTTAGGATTAGCATCTGATAAGAATTTTAACGTTTTCAGTTCTTCTTTACCACTTTTCAATTGTTTGGATAATTCTAAAGCTTCATTTAATAAAGCATTGGCTTTTACTGTATCTTTAGTTAATAAATGGTACTCACCAAAGTTTATAATTTTATATAAGTAATTTTGTGTGTTTTCGCTATTCTTAGATAATTGAATTGCGTATTGGAAATATTGATTAGCTTCTTGATACTTACCCATTTTCATTAATGAATAAGCAATGTTTCCAATTACAGTGTTATAAATTTTAGAATCTTTAGATATTGTTTTTTGAGATATAATTTCTTTTAAAATGCTAAGAGATTTTGAGTATTCTCCCATTTTATCATAAATATTACAAATATCAATGGTGTTAATTACATTATAATCATTAATCTCTGCAACATTCAAACCTAATTTTTGCATTTTTTGTAAAGTACTTGCAGCTTGTTTAAAATAATCTAGAGCTTTATCGTATTCTTCTAATTCGGTATGATTAGAGCCCTGCAACGAATTACACATGTATAAAAGTTCTAAATTATCTCCTTTTTTCAAATAATTTAATGCTTTTACTACTTCTATTTCACTTTCAGTATAATTACCTTCATAAAATAACAAATAAGCTTTGTTATAATGCACTTTAGCTAAGCGATCATCATTCTTTATTAATAAATATATTTTTTCAGATTGTTTCAGATAATAAAAAGCACTATCTTTATTATTTTCTCGAAAACAATCCGCCATATAATATAATGTCCGTCCCATACTAAATGAATCCTTAGTCTGTTTAGCAATTTCAAATGCTTCTTTGGATAAAACAAATGATTTACGATCGTCTTTTAAAAAATAATATTCAGAAGACAATGCTATTAATTTATTCATTCTGACAGAATCAATAGAAATATCGTCAACCACATTATTAATAGAATCTAAAAAAATACGCTTTTCATTATTAGATAAATAGATGTATTTCTTAGACATAAACACGTCATCTTTTAAAGCAAAATCATCTCTATCCTTTTTACATGAAAAGATAGAGATGATTGTAATTAAAAGTATTAAAGCGTTTTTCAAAAATTAATTTTTATGAACCAAAAATATAAAAATATTATTGGAAAAGAGATAACTTTAATCTCTTTTTATTGGTTTTATTGGGTCACCTTCAGCGATAGTGTCCCCTTCTTTGGCATTCATATCAAATGAATCAAACTGTTGCATTTGTTCTGGTTTTGCATAATTGGTATCTTCACCATCTGCAGAACAAGAAGTTAAAACTAAAGCGATAGCTATTACAGCAATAAAAGAATACGTTTTCATAATTTGATAATTTAATGGTTATTAGTTTTTTTTTGGTTTATCAAATTTATAGAACAGAAAACGAAAGAACTTACAAAATACTGACTATAAAGCAGTTGGTATTCAAACACGAGTAACTCACCTATTTTTAATGGTAAGTTACCATTTTTTTAAAATTTGCCAATTCTATTAATAATGGCGTCAATATTATCTCTATAAGTCCTTGAAAAAGGAATCTTATACATGCTGTCAAATAGAAAACAATCAAACTTTCCTAAATTAATTCTGGTGACGAACTTTATATTCACAATATAACTGTTATGTACTCTAAAAAAATAAAAAGGCAATTGTCCTTCAAAATATTTCATGGTTTTAAAACCAGAGATTACCTTTCCAGATTGTAAATAAAAATCGGTAGTATTGTTGTCTGCTTTCAAATAAATAATCTCATCTAAAGAAATAAAATGATAATCTCCATTTGATTTAATACAAAGTTTTTCAGCAGAAGTATCTTTATAGAATTTGATAAATTTTAAAACAGATTTTCGCAACTCCGATTCAATATTTGGTGTTAGTACATAATCCATCACCCCATGCTTTAATGCTTTATATGCATTTTCTTCTGTAGGATTAAATGCAATCACATAAGGCAACTTATCTAAATATTGTTGAATATTCATTAATAGATGTAAGGGAATTTCACTAGAAAAATTAAAAAAAATTAGTTGGGGTTTTTTTTCTAAAATTAAATCTATAGCTTCATCGTAAGTAGTACTATTTCCAACACATAACAGCTCATTAAACTCTAAGAATCTATCCGATTCTTTTGTTAATGTTTGAGTTGCGTCAATTATTATATAGGAAATTAGCACTATTTAATTAAATTTGATGCAATTTAACACCATTTTACCTTACGATTTTACGGTTTTTTGGCCTAATACTTACGGTTATGAAAAAAATGAAAAAATTTACAATTTTAGTAGTAGACGACCATCCGTTCACTTCTGATGCCTATATCAACTTAATTTCAAAAGAAATGAAAGAGAATAGTTATACTTTTTTAAAGGCTACAAGTTGTGAAATGGGATATAAAATCATCGAAACAACTGCCAAAAACAATAAAAAAATTGATATAGCTTTGATGGATATCAATTTACCACCTTACGAAAATGAGAAAATTTTATCGGGTTCTGACTTAGCAGTAATTGTGAAAGAGAAATTTCCTGAGTGTAAAATTATCATGCTAACCATGCATAGTGAACACCTTATATTAAACAAAGTACTTAAAACCGTAAATCCAGAAGGTTTTATTTCTAAAAATGACATTGATTTCAGTACGTTTCCAACTATCTTTTTTAAAATTAAAGAAGGTGAAAATTACTTTAGTCCCACAATTACTAAATCATTACAAACATTAATGAGTAATACATTACATTGGGATGAATATGACACTCAAATTATTTTACTTTTAGAAAAAGGTATTCAAACCAAACACATTCCAGAATATCTTGATATTTCTTTAAGCACCATTGAAAAACGTAAAGCCAACATTAAAAGGCAATTAGCCAACCAAAAAATATCAGATGAAGCCCTTATAAACATCTGTAAAAAGCTAAAATTGATATAAATTTTAAAACCGTAAGTATTAGTTTAAAAAACCGTAAAATAAGACAAAACTAAAGAGTAATTTTATACTTATTCTTTAGACTATGGCTGTTGGTTTATATATTTCTGGTTTAGAACATGCTACAGACAATGAAACTGTAGAAAAATATGCTGCTCGATATGTAAAAGAGTTAGAGGATACTACTTTTGACTATTTGTATTATACCAAAATTGAAAAAATTTATTACTATAACGAACAGAGCAGTTTAGTTATAAAAATTTTTGAACACCCTAAAGGAACAGAAAAATCAGATTCCGATAAATTGGTTTACAAACTATATGATTTCGAATATAGTAAAGAACTCAATCAAAACTATCAAAGTAAAAACTTATTGTTCAAAAACGTGAGTTTACTCCTATTAGTAGTTAGAAAACTCCCAATGATTTTCGTAAACCTATTTAAAAAATCAACTTTTCAAAAAGGAGCGAAAACTATTTATATGTTTTTCCTATTTTTAATTATGTCATTGGCCGTATTATCTCTATTGCCTTTATTAATCATGACATTTGATAACACCTTTAATGTGGACAGCTATAATAATATGAGTCCTAAAAACGGTTTAGCATTAGCCATTAAATACGGAATTCTATTTACTATTACCTTTATTTTGTTCATGCCCGAATCTAATATTATCTTAACAAAAATTGCTTCCGAATTTATTACCTTAGAAAGCTATATTCATAATAAAGAACAAAAACAAAATATTCGTAATCACTTAGATAAACTTATCGGATATATTGTAGCACAAGAAGACCATGAAAAAATTCACTTTCACACCTATAGTTTTGGAAGTATCATTGCATTAGATTCGCTTTTCCCTATTAATTCCGAACCAAACAGCAACATTCAAAATCGTGTAAACTTATTAATTACTATAGGTGCGCCTTATGAGTTCATTCAAAATTACTACCCTAATTTTTACAAAAATAGAAGTGAAATCATGACTAAAAAAACCCAATGGATTAATGTTTATTCATTACTAGATGCTTTTGCGAGTAACTTCCGATACGATAATAAAGCCGGAGAAGCCAATTATGGCATTTTGAATAAAAAAGAAATTCCTATAAATATTAACTACGAAACCAATCACAACGTTTTCGATTTTTTAGCGTTAAAGCAAATCTATATGCACGAATCGTATTGGGACGATTCGAAATCAGGGCAATCTTGCACAAGATTAATTTTCTTCAAAATGAAGGAAATAGGCCAATGGTCTGCTGCTTAAAAAAGAAAACCAAATAACCCTGTGATTTGTATCGCGGGGTTTTTTTATTACTTTTCGTTTAATTACCACGAAGCCTGAAAGTTTATTTTCACGCAGATTAAAAAGATATAAAGGAATTTGTTTTGCGATTATTTAACCCTATAGGAATATAAGTTGGATTGTAGGTAAAGACGCTTCGCTCAAAATAGTTCACATAAGTTTTGTGTAAAATTTGTTATTCGGTTAAGCATCTCAAGCAAACCTAATCCTCAATACTATAATCCAGAGTTTGTTGGCGGACTCGCAAATCTAAAATCTTATATAACTTTAAAATGGTAATTTTGCTATAAAACTAAAAGTAGTATCCAAAATGGATCAAATAGTTTCGTACCAACTAAATTGCTTTTTTATGATTTCATCTTTATCCTTTCTTAGATACTCTAAATAGGCAAGTGCTTGTGGACTATGCTTTTTTCCTTTAATCCAAATTAAGCTCCAATTCGTTTTCATGGGTAAGCCTTGAACTGGAATGATCTTTAAATCTTGATTTTGTATTTCTTTCCTGATACCTATCAAAGGCATGATTGAAGACCCCAAACCTGCTAAAATAGCTTGCTTAACAGCCTCGTTAGAAGTCAATTCCATTTTCTTATCAATTTTTATAGTATGCTTTTCAATAAAACGTTCCATAGCCTGCCTAGTTCCCGACCCATTTTCTCTAAATATCAAAGGACGTTCATTGAAAACTGCATTAAGATCCTTTTTTTTATTACTAATAGTAGCTTCCTTATTTCCAACAAAAAACAATTTATTTTGCATTAAATCAATTTTGTCTACATTCATTTTATCAGGTATAATTGAAACCAAAGCAAAATCTACCTCATTATTATGCAAACTTTTAATTACTTTATTTTTGTTGGTAACATCCATCTCAAGTTCTATTCCGCTATGTTGTTTTAAAAAATCAGTTAAAAAATAAGGCATTACATACTTTCCCGTTGAAACAACTGAAATTTTAATCTTTCCAAATAATTGACCTTTAAAAGCTAGTGTTTTGTAATTAATAGCATTAACTTGATTAATGATTTGTTCAGCTGCAGAAGCTATTTCTCTACCATAATCTGTAACATAAATTTTTCTTCCTACTACTTCAGTTAATGAAATTTCAAACTGATCTTGAAAATTTTTTAACTGAATAGAAACGGCTGGTTGAGTTAAATGTAATTCCTCTGAAGCTTTCGTAACACTCTGTAATTGCACTACTTTTAAAAATATACGCAATTGGTTTAATGTATAATTCATAAATATAATTAATGATTACCATAGCAAATATAAATAAAAATATATGAAATTAAGTACAGAGATTTGCATAAAAATATTTAAATCATGAAAAAAGTAACAATTGCCAAAGGCGACGGAATTGGTCCGGAAATTATGGAAGCGGTTTTAAAAATTATTAAAAATTCTAAAGTACCCATTGACTTTGAAGAAATTCAAATTGGGGAAAAAGTGTATTTAGGAGGTAACACTTCTGGAATATCTGATGCCTCTTGGGAGGTAATTAGAAAAAACAAGGTTTTACTAAAAGCGCCTATAACAACTCCACAAGGTGGTGGTTATAAAAGTTTAAACGTTACAATGCGTAAAGCATTAGGATTATTTGCTAATATCAGACCTTGTGTGTCATTACATCCTTTCGTAGCCACAAATTTTCCAAATTTAGATGTGGTTATTGTTCGTGAAAATGAGGAAGATTTATATGCTGGAATTGAACACCAACAAACAGATGAAGTGGTGCAATGTTTAAAATTAATTAGCAGACCAGGCTGTGAAAAAATCATACGCTATGCATTTGAATATGCTCAAAATTATGGCAGAAAAAAAGTCACTTGTTTCAGTAAAGACAACATTATGAAACAAACAGACGGCTTATTTCATCAAGTATTTAAAGAAATTGCCATGGAATATCCTAACATTGAATCCAATCACATGATAATTGATATTGGAACAGCTTATTTAGCAGAAAGCCCAGAGAAATTTGATGTTATTGTAACCTCAAACCTATACGGAGATATTATTTCCGATGTAGCCGCTCAAATTGCAGGATCAGTTGGTTTAGCAGGTTCAGTAAACATAGGAAACGAATGTTCGATGTTTGAAGCCATACACGGATCTGCACCAGATATCGCAGGAAAAAACATAGCAAATCCTTCTGGATTACTTCAAGCAGCAATTGCCATGTTATATCATATTGGGTATTCTGACGAAGCAACAAAAATTCAAAATGCTTGGTTAAAAACACTTGAAGACGGAATTCATACTGCCGATATTTATTCGGATTTAAACAGTAAGAAATTAGTTGGAACTTCGGAATTTGCTGATGAGGTAATTAAAAATTTTAATGAAGTTCCTAAATTACTAAAAGCTGTAATTCCTCCAAAAAATTCAGTTATTCAACTACCTAAATATAAAAGAAAAGAAGCTGCTCACAAAGAATTATTAGGTGTAGATGTATTTGTACACTGGAATGGTATAGAGGCCGACGTTCTTGCGGAAAGACTTAAACGTATAACTACAGATGAAGTAAATTTAGTGATGATTTCAAACCGAGGCGTAAAAGTTTGGCCTGACGGTTTTTCAGAAACATTTTGTACGGATCATTGGAGATGTCGTTTTCAATCGAAACAACCTATAAATAATGAAACAATTATAACACTTTTAGGAAATGCTTTAAATACTGGAATTGATGTTATCAAAACAGAAAATTTATATCAATTTGACGGTGTCAAAGCCTACTCAATGGGACAAGGTCAATAATAATTTGCTAGTATGAAGAAGATAACAATTCAAATTATTCTAATGCTGTGTGTAGTCATAGAATTAATAGCACTCTATAAAATGTTTGATAGTTCCAACTTAATGTATCAGCAACTTTTTTCAGGCCTTGCCGTATTTTTTATTCTTATAATCATAAAATCATTAGCCAACTTAACAGAAAACAATCATGGAGACTAGAAAATTCAATTTAATTAACGGACATTATAATCCGATAGAGGCACAAGAAATACTAATGGATTTACATCACAAAAACATTAACTTCAATAAAGTTAAAAACTTTAGTTCTCAAGTCAGATTTGGAGAAGACGACATAAAAGCGCTAAGTCAAATCGAACTTTTAAAACAAAACACAGAACACATTGCCTCAATTGTAAAAGAAGCTAAAGCGCAAAATAAAAATTTAGTTATCCATTCTTTTATAGAAATAGAATATGAAGAATAATGCCAATCTCTTTTTATATAGACCCTTATTAATTGTTACCAAACATAACAAAAATAAAGTAATCGCACCAGTTCTTGAAAAAGAACTTGGTGTGAAATGCTTTATTCCAGAAAAATTTGATACTGATAGTTTAGGAACATTTAGTGGTGAAATTGAAAGAAAAAGTGACGCATTAAGTACACTTAGAGCCAAATGTTTACAAGCTATGAAAATGGAAGGCTATGATTTAGCTGTAGCTACAGAAGGGTCTTTTGGAAACCATCCTACCATATTTTTTGCTCCTGCAAATGACGAATTTATTATGCTTATCGATTTAAAAAACAACTTAGAAATTGTGGAACGTGTTTTAAGTTTAGAGACCAATTTTAAGATGGCTGAAATAGATAACCAAAATAACTTAAACGAATTTTTACAAACAGTAAAATTTCCTTCACATGGGGTGATTGTAAAAGATACTAGAAGTGACTGGAAGTTTATAGAAAAAGGAATACAAAAAAAAGGTCAAATAAAAGCTCTTTTTGAAAAATTCTCCAATACACAACAATCCTTTTTTATTGAAACCGACATGAGAGCCAACTTCAATCCAACCAGAATGAAAGTCATTAAACAAGCTTGCAAAAAACTAGTTACTAAAATTAAAACCACGTGTCCTTCATGTAATACTCCAGGTTTTGGAATAGTAAGAGCAGAAGCAGGCTTAAAATGTAGTCTCTGTAAAATGCCAACACGTTCCACTTCCGCACATGTGTACCAATGTAAAAAATGCAATTTCGAAAGTAAAAAAACATTCCCTAATGGTAAAACCACTGAAGATCCCATGTATTGTGATTTTTGTAATCCTTAAATAAATATGATAAGTAACGAAATTTCAAAAGCTGTACATCTTTTAAATCAGAACGAAGTAATTGGTTTCCCTACAGAAACCGTTTACGGATTGGCAGGAAATGCTTTTAGTGAAACCGCGATTTCTAAAATTTATAGTATCAAAAAAAGGCCTTCATTTAATCCTTTAATTGTACATATCAAAAACAAGGAGCAAATGAATGACATTGCTCAAGAAATACCAGATATTGCTTATAAACTAGCAAATGAATTTTGGCCAGGACCGTTAACGCTAATTTTAAAAAAGCAGCCTCATATTTCTAATTTAATCACTGCCAATAAAGACACAGTGGCCATAAGAATGCCCAACCATCCCATCGCTTTAGAGTTATTAAACCAATTAAGCTATCCTTTAGTGGCTCCAAGTGCCAATCCTTACACGGCCATTAGTCCTACTAAAGCCATTCAGGTACAAAACTATTTTCCAAATGAGGTGCAATTAGTTTTAGAAGGCGGATCCTGCTCTGTTGGAGTTGAGTCAACTATTATCGGATTTGAGAACAACGAAACCATTGTATATCGTTTGGGAGCCATCGCTTTAGAAGACATTCAAAAAGTTACGGGTGCCATTCGGGTACTAAATAAAAACAACAAAACACCAAAAGCACCAGGCATGACTTTAAAACATTATGCGCCAACAACAACACTTGTGTTCACCCAAAATGTGTCGGAAGCCATAACGCTTCATACGTCTAAAAAAATAGGATTGTTACTCTTTAACACACCTCAACCTAAAATTGACAGTGTGCTCCAAATTGTCCTTTCTCCAGAAAACGATTTAAAAATAGCAGCGGCTAACTTATACAATGCCTTACATGAATTAGACAACAGGAATTTAGATATTATTATTGCCGAACGTTTCCCGGATTACGGATTAGGAAAAACCATTAACGACAGGTTAGACCGAGCAACTAAAACAGAGCACTAACTAAAAACAAACAGATGAATTTAAACTTATTATTTGAAAACCTTACCAACCCCGCACTACTCTATTTTATCTTAGGAATTATTGCAGTGTATTTAAAGAGCGATTTAGAAATACCTAAAAACTCGTCCAAATTTATATCGCTATATCTATTATTTGCTATAGGATTCAAAGGCGGACAAGAACTTTCTCACGAAACTATTACCAATGAAATTTTGTGGTCTATGCTTTTCGGAATTGCAATTGCCATTTTAATTCCTCTGTACACTTTCTTTATCTTAAAAAAGAAATTAAATGTATATGATGCGGGTGCTATTGCGGCTGCCTACGGGTCAATTAGTGCCGTAACTTTTGTAACTGCCACAAACTTTTTAGAATCGCAACAACTAGAAGTACATGGTTATATGGTAGCAATTATGGCTATTATGGAATCGCCAGCTATCATTGTAGGATTAATATTAATCTCTATTTTCAATAAAGAATCGTCTGAAAAAATTAATAAAACCAATATTTTAAAACACTCCTTAACCAACGGGAGTGTATTGTTAATATTAGGAAGTTTAGTAATCGGTTTCTTAGCTAACGCTAAAGCAGCTCAAGGCATACAACCTTTTACTAACGATTTATTCAAGGGCTTTTTAGCCATTTTTCTATTAGACATGGGAATTACAAGCGGACACAAACTAAAATCTTTTTTTGAACAAGGATGGTTTCCAATAGTATTTGCCATTTGTATCCCTTTACTAAACGGTAGTATCTTTGCTTGGTTAAGCGGATGCATCACAACAGATAGTAGTAACCGATTCATCTTCGCCATTTTAGCCGCTAGTGCCTCTTATATTGCTGTACCAGCAGCTATGAAAATAACGGTACCCAAAGCCAACCCTGGTCTGTTTTTACCCATGGCACTTGCCATAACATTCCCCGTAAACATAACTATCGGAATGCCTATATATTTTTTAATCGTGCAACATTTTTAAATAGTAATATAAAAGTAAAGAAGTATTTATATTCCAAAACCCTTCAAGAGTTTTAAAACTTTTGAAGGGTTTCATGTATAATTACCCACAAACTTGTCATGCTGAAAGCATCTCACACAAACTAATTCTGCAAACCTCATCAAACAAAAAACCCTTCCAGAGTCTAAAAATCTAGAAGGGTTATCATTGTAAACTTTTAAAAATTACTTCGCCATAACTGGACTCGCAATTTGCTGCGCCACATTGGCCGGAATCACATTCGCTAATTTTGCAAAACCTAATGAAGTAGCACCTTGTCTGATATCATCTAAAAGCCATTTCCCGTTTTCATATTCAAAAAACCAAACATAATCCAAATCTTGATATCCTTTTTTGCCCTCAATAATTTTATTGGTTTCTTTGTCTAACAAATAATCTTCTACCTCAACATCAATTCTGATAGCTATTCTAGTTCCATTTAAGTTTTCCTCTGAAGAAAATTCTAAATACAACGGATTCACTTTTTCTAAAGTACGCAATCTAGAAACATTTTTTAAATTTTGACTTTTCCAGTAGTCTAAATTTACTATTTGTTGGTTGCGCCAATACCAATTATTTACATATTCCTTTACTTCTGCCATGTCTTCATTCGCCCAAGCGATATAAACTCTTCTTACAATATGCGAAAACTCTTTTTCTAAATGCATCCAATTAAATTCTCTATGCGAAAGGCTAAGTTTCTGAAGTATTTTTTTGTTTTTTCTTACCGCAATTTTCTCTGTAAAATAAATGTATAGGATAAAAGGCAACAACACAATAGTTAACACACCTAATAGTATTTTACCCCAAAACGATTTAAATAATCCTTTTGCAATAAACCCACCAGGACCCGCAAAAGCAGGTTCCACATTAAATAATAACACCACTACTAAAAGGGCAAACCAATTGTTTTTTATAAACCTCATACTTTTTGTTTTATATTTTAATTTTCTAAACTTACAAAATAATTTTAAAATAATAAAAGTCACAATAGTAAATCTGTCGCTTTTGTTTGTTTGGGCTCAATATTGCCCGAAGCAGGTTACCTTTCCAATTTTTCGGCAAAGCTAAATATATTTCCTTTACACATGTACTTAAATTTGTACTTGCAATTACTCTTAAAACCACTAATCTAAAACACACAAATCAATTAAAAATTTAATTACACAAAAAAAGCCTGTAAAACAAAACGCTTTACAGACTTTAATTTTATAACCATTTACTTAATTTCCTCTATACGTCGCATAACCATAAGCAGAAAGGGTAATTGGAACATGATAATGACTGTTATCCGAAATCTGAAAAACCACTTCTATAAAAGGATAAAAACTCTCTGTTTGATTGCGTTCAAAATAAGGCTTCGTAAAATAAGTAAGCTTATAAATCCCTTTATTCGAAGTATTTCCTTTTAAAAAATCGGTAATTCTACCATTTTTATCGGTTACTTTTTCATCTACTTTTACCCACGTGTTGGATTGCTCCACTAACTTTTCAAGTTTTATGGTTACGCCGCTTGCTGGAGTTCCTTTACTCACATCTAAGATATGACTTGATAATTGATACGTTTCGGTTTGTGCTACCATTGCGGTAGAAAACAACATTAAAATTCCTAAAATAATTGACTTTTTCATACGTTATACATTTTATTATTTAAACATTTGAACTATTTGTTGGGCTATAGCATCATCTTGTTCGGGACCACCAGCACCTGCAATTCCAACACTACCAATAACTTTGTTTTCTACTACAATTGGAGCACCTCCACCTAGTAACAACAATTCGGGAAGGGTGTTCAAATTCTGAGTATCCGGATTGGCATTGGCATTTCGAGCTAATAAAAGCGTTGCTGTTTTGGTTGATAAAGCAGTAAAGGCTTTACGTCTGGCAGCTTCAAAATTATGAGGACCAACACCCTCTGCTATCGTTAGTAAAAGTGGGCGACCCGATACATCAAGAACGGCAACTGCAATTTTCTTGTTTGAGGCTGCTGCCAGTGCATTAGCTTTTAGCATTATTTTTAAAGCACCATTTTGTGTTAGGCTTTGACTAATGCTCCAATCACTTGAAGTAATTTGTGGAGTGTCAATAGAAATTGATTTATTTTGGGCAAATAATACAGAACAACTGCCTAAAAAGATTAATACAATAGTTTTCATATTTTTTTTAGGCAAAGTTAGTCAGTGCCCATTTCGTAAACATTGATTTAAGTCAACGTTTTTATAATTTGGTTTTCAACCGACTAAGTGTGGCAGGAGAAATTCCTAAAAAGGAAGCGGCCATTTTATTAGAAACACGTAAAAGTAATTGGGGTTGATTTTTAATAACCCACTTCACTTTAGAAAGTGCATCATAACCTTGAAAACCATAAATTCGTTTTTGTGCAGTAATGAAACCTAATTCTAAAATCTCAGTATATATTTTCGTAAAAACTGGTTGAGTTGCTACAAGTTGATAAAAATCATCCCTCGATATACGAAGCAATTCTGATTTTTCAACAGTTTGTAAATATTCTTCCGCAGGTTTCTGGTCAATAAAACTAGGTAATGCCGTTACAAAAGTAGCTTCAAAGGCAAAGTAACGGGATATTTCTTGTCCCTCTTCGGTAATCGTAAACACCCTAACCGCACCAGAATTCACAAAATAATAATAATTGGCAATTTGGTCATACTGTAAAAGAATCTCATTTCGTTTAGTAGCAACCAAATCAAAATGCGAACAAATAACATCCAATGTAGTTCCATCGATGTCACCTTTACTAGTAATAAACCTTTTTAATGCCTCATACATTTCCTGTTCATTTTATGTGTTTCAAATATAAGCAACTTTAAAGAAGGAAAGTGTTAATAGTTTGTTGTATTCTCTTGTCATTCCCTAGAATAGGAATCCCACACAGCTGCGTAAAGTTTATTTTCACGCAGATTGAAAAGATATAAAGGAATTTGTATAACACATAGGAACATAGGTTGGATTGTGGGTAAAGACGCTTCGCTTAATATAGTTCACATAAGTTGGGTACGCTTATGTAGCGGATTGTATTTTTTTTGATTTTGGTGAGACGGGATTATCACGGATTTATTCCCCTCTTTTAGAGGGGTGCCCGTAGGGCGGGGTGTTAAATTAACAATCTTACCCACAATCTTGTCATGCTAAAAGCATCTCACACAAACCTCATCCACAATACAGTTTAAACATATAGTTTTATTTCGCCACGAAGACACAAAGGCACAAAGTTTATTTTCAGGCAGATCAAAAGGATTGAAAAGATTGAAAGGATTTCTTGTTTAACATGTACCCTCCAAAATCGTAATTCGTAAATTGTTTCATTTAATAAGGCCAATTCACATAAAGTGGTTTCTCCATCCATGGATATTTGATAATCGAAAAGGAAAAAGGAGATTGATTAATTAATACATCATAAGCTCTTTTATCCACAGTAAGTTCCCATCGATCTTCTAATTCCCGAAGTGAACCATCACGCACTAACCAATTGCCTCTAAAACCATCAACCGACGTTTCCCCTATAACCGACCAATATGAAATTGCGGCACTAATCAATCCTTTTATTAAATTTATTTCCTCTTCAGAGATGGTAAGATTGTTGGGTACTGATTGTCTTATGGGCAGTCCGCATAGTACTTTGTTTAAAGGTAAATACATTTCTTCCGTGTGGCTTAACCCTGTGACCAAATACTGTAAATATTGTGTGGCTTTACTTTGGTTTTCGGCACTGGTAAATTGCTTGTTAGATAAGAGATGCAGTCGATCGAACAACATTTCTATATAATTGCTTAGTAGAACAAGTCCAGCATTTTTTATTGCTATAGTTTCCATATTTTTGATAGTTGAAAAAAGAGTTTTTCGGTTTGTATTTGTTACAACTTGTTGGATAATTTGCCACGCTTCCTTTTTTAGTTCAAACGATTGACCTGCGTGAGCTGGACTAGTAGACGGTAATGTATGTAACTTGTATTTCTCTGAAACGGTAACATATTTTTTGAAATAGTATGCCGCTTTTTGTCCGTTAAAAAAGATATGCTCAATATTAGGGTGAGCCGCTAAAAAGGCATTAAAATCATTAGGTACCTCCTGTTCTATGGCACTATCTAAACTCCCTTCTCTAACACAAGTTTGGAGCACATCCCAAATGGCAATAGTATTTTTTAGGACTAGTTCTTTTCGAATTTCATAATCCTGCGAAAAGGGTTCCTCAAAAATAGAGAACATAATCTTCCAAAACGCATTTTGGTTATGACCATAATACTGATTCAATTTCAGGGACTGCACTCCTGGCATAGTACCCAACACCAGTACTTTTGCATCATGATTTGAAATGGCTGGAAAGGAATAGATTTGCATAAAGAGTTAATCGTGTTAATTTGAATAGAGTAACAGTACATCAAATATACTAAATAAGTATCCTTTTCCACAATATGACTCTCAATCTTGTCATCCTGAACTTGTTTCAAAATCTCGTTTCAGGATCTCGTATAAAATTATCCGTTAACAAATAACCCTAACAGAATTTGAAAATCATGACATCAAACTCCACTACTCAAAGTGGGGAAACTTCTCGCAAAGAAGGACTCAAATAACCTCCGCACTTATTTAACTTCTATTAAAATAAGAGTAAGTAAATTCAAGAGTTTCAAGAAGAAGTTGCTTATCTTTAATACTAGTCACCTGCCATTTTACTGGCCAAGCATCATAAAAAAACCATTGCATAATTCTATTCCCTTGCTCGTTCAGCAATTCTAAAGACAATGTATATGTGGATATTGGGGCACTTAAACCAGCCCCTAAAGTTTGCTCACACCACTTAGAAAGCAATCCATCTTGTGCCACAAAACCTCTTTTTAAAACCAAATTAGAATGCTTGGCTCCCATTGGCAATGATGGTTCATTTTCTATATCCATAGTAAGCCCAGAAGCTTCCTGAAAAAAAGCTTGCTTTTCTACCGAAATAGAAAGTTGAAAATAAAATAAACCCAATTCATTAGTGGTCATAGTTGTTGTTTTAATAGTTCATAGCTGCAACCTCATCTAGATGCCACTTAAAACCTTCCAAAAAAAATCCCAGCTTCCATCTCCCATCTTCGTAAATCCCAAATAGCCTCTTACTTCTTATAAAAATGCCCAAACTCCTGTACGGTTTCATACCAATGATCCTTTTTGTCAACATACATAATATCAAGAGGTAAGTTCAAATTAAACCCTTTCATTCCGTCATTAATATTATCCATTACAGCCAATCTAGCATTTTCAGAATAGTTTTCCAACACAATGGCTAACATGTAAAGTGATTCGTTGTTGCGAAACATTACAAAATGAAATACCTCATCTATATTATCATTTTTTCTAAATGCAGCTATTAATTGCGCTTTATGAGCACCATCAATTGGATTTTGAGGAAAACCAACCTGCACTTCTGTTTCTTCTTCAATGGTATCAGTGATAATATTTTCTCTGTTTCGCTCTAATACAAACATAGTCTCTTGGTCACTATCAATAACAATACGACCAAAACTATTTTCTTGAGCTATTTCTAAAACCACTTTGGATGGCGTGGCTACATAGGCTGTTTCTTTATCAATCCAATTACTCAAAGTGGTTTCTGAAGTAAATACGCCAAAAACCAACATACCATCTGCATTAAAAACTGAAACAAAATCTAAAGTTGCTCCTTTTTCAAGTTTTTTCCACTGATTAGATTGCCCTTGTTTTCCAGCTGTTGGCACCACTAAAAAAGCACGAGGTCCGTATAATTCTTCCATAACCATACCGTAATTTTCATCGCTAGGATTTTGATGGTAGGCGTGTAATAATTCTAACAATACCGAGTTATCGGGTGTAAAATCAGTTTCTTTCTTTCCGAATAGTTTTTTGAATAGGTTCATGAATTATATTCTGTTTTATATTATGCTACTTTTTATTAATTGAAAACCATTCCAAAATTGTGATACCAATCATTTCATTCAATTTTTCATCAGCATTAAAAATTGAAATTTTGCCAAGTCCACATTCGTGATGATCTTTTTCTGTTATTTTATTAAATGGAATAAAATTATTATTTGAATATGTTGTATTATTTGAAGGATACAACAACATTGCTTTATTACTGTTCCAATATTCATTATATACATACATTTGCCTTAAATCGTTTGTAGATGGCTCTGAATAGTCTATATTTTTCCACTTGGTATCAATAATGAAAGTTTGTTTATTATCACCCTCTCCTTTTTCTAAAACAATATCAGGTCGAATGGATATATTATTCCAAAAACCCTTTGATTCTTGACCGTAAACTTTAAATCCATATTCATCAGCTACTTGTTTTAATCGAATTAAAATATATTCTTCCCACAAACTATTCATATCAAACAACAAGGCAAGCATTTTCTCAGAACCACTGTTGATATTTGGTGCATAATTTAAAATAATTAGCCTAGCAATAGCTATTGCGGTTTCATAGGGTGCTGTTTTTCTATTCTTTGGCAACTTTGAAAAGGTAGTTTTATTAGCCTGAATGGTTTTTACTTCTGGAAAATTCAATTGTGTAGTTTTACATTTACTATACAAATAAGTACCTTTTGTGAGTGAAGAAATAATATCCAAAGCTTGACTTAAAACTTGATGAATTAAATGGTCTTTATCATAAACTTGATGAGTGGTGTAAAAGCGTTCTTTATGTACTAGGTTTTTAGCTATATGATTGGCAAATTCTAACTTACCTTTTAAAGCTTTTACATTTTTGGTTTCTTTATAGTATTGTTTAATTAAACCCTGATGAATTAATAACTGCATCTCGTCCAAAAACCACTCAAAATAAATATCTAATAAATGTATAGATTGCTTAGAAACATTAGCTTCACCAATCTTTTGAATTTTCAATTTACGAGTAACTCGCAACATTTCAATTAATGCATTTTGCCAAACTGATTCGCTTTTTCCATCGTTATCAATCTTAGGTAAAATTTCAATAGTTAAACCATCAACTTGGATAACACCAACGTATTGTTTAAACGTTATTTTTTGGTAACCAATTATGAAATACTTATTTTTATGTGATTCATTAAGTTGTATTAGAGCATCAAAATGTCTTTGCTCAAAACGAACGTTTTTATACAAACTGCCTACATAAAGTGAGCTATATTCAAATACTTGGATAGTTTTTATTTCCATAATTTACGGATAGCTTCTTCAATATTAAAGTCTTCGTCAATAGGAATTAAACTATATCCATTTGTTTTAAAGTTGTTATTTTTAATGAAATCAGGAAATACTACTTCGTTTTTATTAACTAATTCGACAAATCCATTGCCCAAAACCATTCCTATTTTTTCATAATCGCCATAAAAATACTCCTGTAATAATGGAATAATATTTCTTTTAAAAGTTCTTTCTAAATCTTCAATACTATTTACTTGTATAAAATAAGAATGACCTATTGTATGATCTCTATCAAGTAATATCTCAATTCTATCGTTAATTGTTTTTAATAGTTTTTCTAAATTAATGCCATTAAAATCATCATTAAATTTATCAAAATAATCCAAATTTTCACGAGATTGTTCTTCCTTCATTCTATCCCAAATTGATTTTTTTTCATCAATAAGTGATTCTGGCACACCTAATAGATTAAATAAATTTTCTTCTTCAGAAATAAAAGACTCATCTTCCCAATCTATTCCTTCATATTTCCACAATAACCTACAATACATGGCTGATGGTGATAATAAATCTGATTGAGGTTGCATTTCTTCAAAACTAAAACGTCTTCTCAAAGCAGTGTCTAATGCTTCAACACTTCTATCCGCAGTATTCATTGTACCAATGATATATAAATTTGGAGGAACACCAAATTTTTCTTTACTATATGGAAGAACAACTTTTAAGGCTTCATCTTTTCCTAATCTTTTATCATTCTCTAATAATGTGATTAGTTCTCCAAAAATTTGGGAAACATTACCACGATTTATTTCGTCAATAATTAATACGAAACTTTTTGATTCATCCATTCCTTTTTTAATTTCTTCTGGAGATAATAGAAGAAATGTATCTAATAATTCTTCATAATTATCAGATAAAGTTATATTGTCTTCTGTTGTAGAAACTTCAAATCCTTTATTTTGAATGATAAAATCATAAAACCCTTTATAAACAGCATAGAATACAGATAAATTGTGTTTGAAAAAAGGAGCAAAAGCTTCTTTCAAATTGGTAATTTCGTTTGGATTAAGTCCAGCTTCAAAAAGCATTTTTAATTTACTTTTTGAAACAGTAAAAGGTTCAGTTGCTTCAATTCCTTTCTCTTTGTTATACCAAACAAACTTTACTATAATAGAGTTTCCTTTTAATTCAATAAATTTAATTTCTTTATTATTTATTGTGTAAAACATTACATCATTATGTAGCAAATAATCTAAATAGCTTTGATGTAATTTTTCAAAAGAAAAATCGATTTGACTTGTATTTTTTGTTTGAGCACTTTCAATAAAATTAGTTAATGCTTTCTGACAAATATTTTTAAAAATACCAGGCACAACATCATAAAGTACATTTGTACTATCTGATTTTGGTTTTAAAGGCTTTATTCCTTCTATAAAATCTTCATAACTCATACTTTGATGAAAAGTAGTAAAGGCTATTTGTTCATCATCTATTTTTTTATCAAATAAAACCTTTACAGCTTCACGGTTATTAAAATCTAAAGAAGCTACTTCTTCATCCTCAATAATTTCAAGTGCTTTATTAATTGAGTTATATGTTTTACCTGTTCCCGGAGGTCCGTAAAGTATTTGATTTAACATGGAGTTGGCTTTTAATTCTTTAATAGTAATAGATTCAGTATTGATTTGCGCTTTATCAAGTTGCATGCTTTTTTTAATTGCATTAATACGTGATAAATCTTTTTGAAATTCTTGTTCAGTTATGATATACTTTTCTTTTAAATCTAATTCTTCTAATAGACTAATAGCAAAATCTCTAAAAGTTGTAATATACTCTTCTAAATTTTTAAAAATATCTTTTTGATTTGGATACCCTTTTACGCCGTGATCATTCGGGCCTAGCTTTAATTCACAAAAATCAGCTAATCTTTTATGAAAATCTTTTTCTTTTGGATCGTTAACACCTGATTTGAATGAAATTTCAATATAATTATTAAGATTCCCATCTTTTCCAGTGTTGATAACAAAACCAACGGTTTTAATTTTTCTTGCTTTATCTCCTCTTTTAAAAAGTGGGACATAAATATAATTAGATCCTTGAAACCATTGCCCAACTTGTAATCGTTTTACACCTTTGGCTTGAGCACTATCTCTTTTTCTTAATGAAAAGGTAAAATTTGGGTTTTTCTCTTTATGCTTTAATAGATATTGCAGAATATCTTCACTAAGTTTTAGTAGTGTTTCTTTTGATTTTGACATTTAATTTGTTTTAATCTTCAATATTTGATTTATAATATATTTTAAACTCTAATTGCTCACACAATTGTTTATAATTTGCATTCATATTGTTGTCAATTGCTTTAATACTTTTAAAATTTTGACATAATTCGAAAAACAAAATATCAACAACAGTACTAGAGATAAAATCAATACTTTTTTGGTAACCAGAAACAGCTAAAGCATTTGTTTTTTCAAGAAAGTTAGCAATTTCGTACTGATGAGTTTTTAAGGTACTACAACTTCCAAAGTGAATCATTTTGTTTTCTAGTTTACCCTCAAATTCTTCAGCAAACTCATCTAGAGTAATTTCTTCATCATTTGATATTTGAATACCTCCATTGAAACCATGAAAGGCTAAATAGATAATTTGGTATTTACCATACTTTGTTTTATTACTTAATAGTTGATGAATTCGCGCAAAAAATTCTGTTTTTGTGCTACAGGTTTTATAAACACTTTCAACATTTGCATTTATTTGCAAGAGTTCTAATGCTGGAAGTATAGAACTCTTCACTTTCAAATTATCATCCCAATCTCCTTCTAAACAGAAAATATGTTTTTCATAATGTTTTGCTATACTCATTTATAATCTCACTAGTATTTAAACCCTAATATAGAGTAAATTACTTTTTAATTAATTTTAAATTAAATCCTTTTTCAGTTATCTTATAAATTTTAATTTTCAATGAATCTCCTTTTTTATAAAGTTCTTGGTAGTTATTAATGATTTCCACTGGAAGTGAGTTTTTATGAACAAGTCCCTTATTTTTATCAAACTTTACAAAGATTCCAAAATCAGTAACATTATCAATAATCCCATCAAAAACTTTTCCGATGAGTGAATCATCTTTACTAATATTCACTTGGGATAATACTTCAATTGATTCAGCTCTTAGGATTCCTGAAACTGATTTAATACAATAAAATTTAACTTGTGAACCTTTAAGATTTTCAACTGAACGCAACTTCTTTTTTAAATCTTTTTTATGGAAATCTATAATTGTTCCTAGTTCATCTTTTATTCGTCCAATTTTACCATTCTTGTGAACTGAAATAATTACTCCACTAGAAATTGGTATGTTGCCATATCGTTCATTATTCCAGAAGTTTTGAGCTTTTGAAAACAAACTTGCCACAGAATCAACCTCTTGAATTTTTATTTTATAGAAATCAAAAAGTCTCATATATTCTTGCTTTTCACCCCATTTATTTTCTTTAATAATTGCGGCAATTAGTTCAGCTAAAAGCTTACCATCATCTACTCGATTGAGTTTAAATAAAATTTTAGCTTGTAATAAAAACAAACCAATTAGAAAATGCGGTTCATTACCATAATAAGTTGCCTCTACGGCTAACTTCCAAGCTTTATTGTATTCCTTTTGTTCAAAATAAATTTCTGAAATATCACGGTACAGAAACCATTTATCATTACCAGCTTTGCTTTTTAAAATTTCTTGTAATAATTCTTCACCTTTTTCATGATTGCCTAATTTATCTTCTGATAAAGCTATTCGCATTTTAAACCATAAATCATTATTGTAGTGAAACTCTTTTATGGCATTTATAGCCTCATTACAGGTTTCTATACATTGAGTAAATTCACCTAATTTATATAACGCTTTTGTTTTAAGTGCAAAATACTTTTCATAATCAGATGCCAATTCTATATCTCCTCTTTGAGCAGTTTCAATTGTTCTTGATTTTGAATTTAATAAATCAGGATTTAAAAATACTAAAGCCTCGTTTATTTTAGTGGCATTAAAAAGATTTTCAGAATATACATCAGTTAATTTAAACAATGAAATCGTAACTGGACATGGATAACTATCGTCCTCTCTAAGATTCTTTTGAGTAACAATCTGAGCCAGTTTAAGTATTTTAGACTCATTGTTTATAAGTTCTTGCTTATTAGCGTTTTTAACTAATTTATCGAATATTAACCATCCAAAAACATTAGTTACTTTCTCTTCTGGAAATTTATCAACTAATTCAAAAGCCCAATCAATGTCAGTATTGGTACAATCAATTTTCCTTAAAGTTTGTATAGTGAAAAGGGCATCCCAACCATTAAATTCATCATTATAATCTTTCCAAATTTCATGATAAATTTTTATAGCTTCTTCAGGATTCGAATCCTTTAATGTCCTTGCTTGTTGCTCTAAATCCCTTTTCATTATTTTACTAACTCTTTCAAAATTTGTAATATCTTTTCTGTAACTTCTTGGTTTGTAGAAGCAACTACGTTTAATCTCGTTACAAATCCATTGCCATTGTAATTGAATTGCATTCGAGTAGTTTCAAAATCTAGCATTATTTTAAAATCAAATAACCATTCATGGTGGATAAATTCATAAATAAAAGCTCCTTTTTCAAGTAATTTCTCTTGAAGTTGAATAAACAACTTACTTTGCCAAGAACCATCATTCATAAAGTGATATGGCTCTTTATCATGGCTCTCAGAAGCAAATAAATTTAAAACCTCATCACTAACACTTTGATTAGCCATTATTTTAAATTCGCCCTTATTGTTAAAAGAAAAATTGACAGTTAAACTTTTGCCATCCAATTCAAATTGATAACGTTCTTGAAAATTAAAATGGCTAACATTCACTAGTTTCAATTTGTCATTAGCGCATATTTTATTGGAGATAAACTCGCAAAATTTGAGTAATGAAATTGGCTTATTCTCAAATTGAAACTTTTGTTTTAACTCATCTGTAAATTCATTTTCAAAACCTTCAGTAAAACTAAAAAGTACTGTATTCTCTTTTATTTGTTGCTCTTCAGGAATCACAATATTACTGAAACCCAATCCTATTAGTGGAGAAAATTCTGAAAGATTGTGTAAATACAAATTATGGGAACAGCTTAAAGCAGAATACAAATATTGATGAACACGTTCTGCATTATTTTCTGGCAAAACATATTCTATTAAGAAAGAATCATCAAATTGATAGCCATAAGCATTTTTAACAGGCAACGACCAGCCAAATTCATAAAAAGCAAATTGATTCAAAATGAAATACTCAGAATGAATATCTCTTAACAATTCTATTTTGGCATAAGTTTCTTTTCTTTTATTTATTTTCCATTTCGCTTGTACTTTGTTAGTTGCTTTTTGTATACTTTGCTCATCTTTAATTAATATCTCATTTATGGCTAATTCAATATCAACTAAATAATTTTTGTACTCCTCTGCATTTAAAATTGTCTTCTCATCAATATTATTTTTCACTAGATATTCAGCAACTAATTCTCTTTGACGAATTTGAATATGTTGTTTAATTTCAAGCTTAATATTTAAAGCTGTTTCAGCTTTATCTAGCTCTTTATTAGAATAATCATATAAATAAATATCCTTGATTGAATCATAATCATGAAGTTTAATTTTACACAGTGAAATTTCAATTGGACGTAAATTGTAATTTTTTGATTTAAAAGTAAATCTATTTACAACCTCTAAAACTTCCCCCATATCGCCAGACAACGCAAATTTTGGAATTGAAAAAGGATCGGTTACTTCTGGTAACATAACTTTGTTTTTAATCCAAACTACATCACCTTTTTCAATTTTACCTAAATTATTTAAAATCTTCCTTACCCAATTATTTGTAGTTTCCGCATCACTTTTTTCTCTGGTAAGAATATGAGTTTTGTGTAACTGATTATTTATAATTCTTTCATTTAAAAGCTTTTTAAATGCTTCCTCTTTGATGGTTTGTATGTTGGAATTGTTATCCCAATATAATTGATTAAAAACACCAGAATTAATATTCTTTTCAATATTCGCAATTGTCTTTTGATTCGCTGTTAGTGGATTACAATCTATAGAAAACTGTAATTTAGAATAATTTCCATCTTCAACAGTTTGTTTATCAGTTATGGTTTCTGCTCTAAAACCGTAAAAATAATTATCATTCAATAAAATAACCTTATTCTTTTTACCCTTTACATTTATAAACGACAAGGTATCATTACACAAACTACCCGAACCAAAACGTATTAAATCTTCACCATTATTTTCAAAATGATATACCAAATGAGCGTTAAAAATAATGTAAAGGGATTTTTCGGAATCTTTATTTTCTTGAAGTGGAAAAATTTCTCTTTCATTAATATCGTTATCCATTAATTCAATGGTTGAATTTTCAAAATCATATAATTTTGAATACAACGATTGAATATTAAAATCGGCACCATCTCTTGTTAAGTCAGCGACATGTTTATTTGTAGGAGCTAAATAAAAAATGTTTCCAGTTGCTTCCTCTGCTAATTTGTTCTTATTTAAATAATAGGAAACAATTTTAGACACAAAAGGAATCTTTACAGATGTGGCATCACAATTAATTTGCAAAATATCAACCTCCGATTCTATAAATTCATCAACAATGGCTTTATTCAATTCAAACTGCTGCTCTACAAATAATGCTTCTTCGATATAATCAGAAAAATCAATTTTCTCAAACTCTTCAAATAGGCTTAAATCTTCAAACGGATTGTAAGCATCTGCTTTAAAAATTACTTTTAAGTTATCAAATGTGTTTTGATGTAATTTATATCCATTTACAGTACCATTCCATTCATTAGGAGCTACATAAAGTAAATCTGTTAATTTGTTAACAATATTCGTTGGCGAAGCAATATGAAAAATACGTTGTAAATTGCTAGGTATTTGACCTTGAATGGTAATTTCTTGTTGAAAACAAACTACTGGATACGTATCTTTTGTTTCTATATTTTCGTCAGAAAACAATTTAGGAACAATAAAATCTGTTAAGATTTGGTCAAATTTCTCTTTTTGTAAAAATGTTTGTGCAAAAGGATTCTTTCTATTCCCTCCTTTTATTTCTATTTTTTGATTTGATTTAGTATAGTTAAACCAAGGTTTGTTTTTAAAATCATTTACTGAAGGAAGTTCTATTATCCCTGCATAATTTTTAAAATCAATAATTGCAATGCCAGTTTCTGTTATTAGAAGCGCATCGAGTTGCAAATCGTTTCTATTGGAACAAACAGGACTTCCTAATAAAACACCATTGATTCCTAATTTATCAAAAGCACTGCTAAGCTTCTTAGAAAAAATTCTAAAAAACTCATTTTCATAAGGTTTTGCAAACCGATTTCTTCTGATTTCTAGCATAAGCAGTTAAACCAATTGTTTTAATAATATCTGAAAATATTTTTTTCTGTTTTTTCCAAAGTATTTTTTATATTCTTCTTTATCTAGTGTATAACTTTTGTCGTTATTACAGTAATAACAAGCTAAGACACAAGTATCTTTAGAGTATGTATTATTACTTTTATCTATTTCTAGTACAGAACCTCTACTTCCATTACCTCTAACAGCTCTTGTTTTTAAACTTCCTTTTTCAATTAAATTTACAATATCATGAATTGAAGTTTCACAATAATAACATTTGCATTCATATTTTTTTAATTGCTCAACATACCAAATAGCAAATTTTTTTCTGTTCCTAAAATTTGAGTGTTTTTTACCATTATAAAGTTTTTCAACTCTTTTTCGTTGTTCTTCAAAATATAAATCTAAATTCATAAATAATAATTATTAATCATTTTGTATTTTATACATAATATAAATAAGTATTAAACCAAGAATAAAAATACCTGCAATAATTGCATAATAAACCCATTTTTTCTTTTCTAACTTATCAAACCATTTAAAAAATAAAGCAACAAACATCAAAAAAATTATTCCAAGTGTTAGTTTCTCATTTGAATTTATATCATACTCAGTACTTTCATAAAAAGCAAGGAGAATAAATGATAAAGTTGATACTAAAATTAGGTCAAATAGTATACTCAGTTTCTTATTCATATTTATAATTTATTTGTTTATAATTTTAAATAATATGTATTGATTTCTACTGAAATCCTCCCTAAACACCTGTTGCACAAATGTTCATTATACACCTGGCTTTCCTTAATGCTTTGCTCCAACCCATCACAAAATGCCATTAACTCCTCTAACTTAGCCACAATTTGCTTTCACATGAGAAGTGGCGGGAGGGAATTTGAAAGGTAAATTTAAATCTGTCCACCAACACCTTTAAACTTCTCTACAAAGGCTGAAATTTTTTGGAATACACTTTGTTTTTTTGTCAAATACTGAGGGTTTAAAGGACTCATTTTAGGTAAAATTGCATTTAATTCTGTGCCGTTTTCACTAGCGAATTCACGTTTTAATGAAGCAGTGATGTATCTTTTTGTAGCTTCTTCATTTAGGTTTTCATCTACAATTAATTCGTTTGCTTCTATTTTTTGTTTTTGTTGCGCATACTTGAAGAATGAATCAATAATATTAGCTTTTTCTTCGATAGCATCTAATTCCGTTTCATTAATAAAATCAACTACTAAACTTTCTTTTGCTCTGTTGCCAATACTAGCACGAATAACGCGTCGCACTTCTTCTATTAACGCAACTTTATCTTTGGACTTTTTATTGTGCTCAAAAATTAATTCCAAAATATAATCTAGGTTTATTTCTTGAGACTTTAATAAATCAATTTCGAAAACTACATCATCCCAATCAATTTTAGATTCTTCAGCTTCTTTACCGTTTTTCTCACGACGTAACCAATCACGGATATCATTATAGGTTGAACGATAATCTTGAACGGTTCTTTCTGGTAATACGCTTATTTCTTGCATTACTGCAATATCTTCATCAGATATAAAGTAAGTTTCTTTGAAAGCTTCTATGGATTCACTATCATTTATGTCAATATCTTGTAACACTTTTAGATGAGTAAATTCATCGTAATTTTGTAAAATATTCTCTACACGTAAGTACTCTCCGAAAAGCTTTGCAAACTCTTTTTTATCTTTTTCCGTAACGATATCATCTGGATTCGGAAATTTGGTATTCAATTCATTTACTACATCCTTAAATCCTCTACGTGCTTTACCTGTAACGATATCTGTAAAACCTTCTAAATATTCTTTGTAGCTTTTTTCAAGTACAACATTTTTGGTGTTTTTATCGCCAAATAAAGTAATAGCATCAATAGTAGCTTGTTCTAAATCACGAAATGTAACAATGTTTCCAAAGGTTTTGGTAGCATCGTAAATACGGTTGGTACGTGAAAAGGCTTGCATCAACCCATGATAACGTAAATTCTTATCTACAAATAGTGTGTTTAAGGTAGGAGCATCAAAACCTGTCAGGAACATACCTACAACAATAATCAAGTCGATTTCTTTACTTTTTACGCGTTTTGCCAAGTCACGATAGTAGTTTTGAAATTCATTACTATCCACTCCATAACTAGTTTTGAACATCGCATTATAATCGTTGATGGCTTTTGTTAAAAACTCTTTTGCAGAACTGTCTAAAGCAGTAGGCTCGAAAGTTTCATCAACAATTTCACCAACAGCATTTTGTTCTTCGTTTGCAGCAAATGAAAAAATGGTTGCAATTTTAAGTGGTTTTTCGCTTTCCTTTTGTAGGTTGTTTAATTCCTCGTAATAACATTTTGCCGCATCAACACTACTAACAGCAAACATAGCATTAAATCCAGTGTTGCCTCCTTTTGTTCGGTGTGTTTTTTGTCTGAAATTTTGTAAGATGTATTGCGAAATTTCTTTAATACGCTTAGGGTGAAGCAAAGCTTTATTGTTTTCGGCAGCCGATAATTTTTTTTCATCTTGTTCTGCCTCGATATTTTTGAATTGCGGGCGAACATTGTTATAATCTACTTTAAACTTTAGTACCTTTTCATCTCTAATTGCATCCGTAATCACATAGGAATGTAATTCGCGACCAAAAACACTTGCCGTAGTTTCGGCACCTAACGCGTTTTGTGGGAAGATTGGTGTTCCTGTAAAACCAAATTGATAGAATTTTTTAAACTTTTTATTTAGGTTTTTTTGTGCTTCACCAAATTGAGAACGATGCGCTTCATCAAAAATGAAAACCACTTGCTTTTGATAAATAGCTAAATCATGCTCCGTTTTCATTAAGTTATTTAACTTCTGAATGGTGGTAACAATAATCTTATTGTCGTCTTTTTCTAAGTTTCGTTTTAAACCAGCAGTACTATCAGAACCGTTTACGCTATCAGGAGAAAAACGTTGGTATTCTTTCATGGTTTGAAAATCTAAATCTTTACGATCGACCACAAAGAAAACTTTGTCTATAAAATCCAGTTGGGTAGCCAAACGTGCGGCTTTAAAACTGGTTAAGGTTTTACCTGAACCTGTAGTATGCCATATATAACCACCACTTTCAACATTAGACCAATTTTTAGTAGTATAAGAACTTTCTATTTTCCATAACATTCTTTCTGTAGCGGCAATTTGATAGGGGCGCATCACTAACAAAGTATCACTAGTATCGAAAACCGAATACGTTAACAATACATTTAAAAGTGTGTTTTTTTGAAAGAATGTAGCCGTAAAATCTTTTAAGTCTTTAATTAAGGTATTATCGGCTTTTGCCCAGTTCATGGTAAAGTCGAAACTGTTTTTATTGCGTTCAGTGGTGTTAGCAAAATATCGGGTATCGGTACCGTTGGAAATAACAAAAAGCTGTAAGTATTTAAAAAGTGAATTGTTGGTATTAAAACTCTCTTTCGAGTAACGGTGTACTTGATTAAAAGCTTCACGTATGGCTACCCCACGTTTTTTAAGTTCCACTTGTACCAAAGGCAAACCATTTACTAATATAGTAACATCGTAACGGTTAGCGTGTGTGCCTTTTTGTTCGAATTGAGAAATTACTTGAACTTTATTGCGGGTAATGTTCTTTTTATCAACCAAATAAATATTTTGAATATGACCATCGTCAAATACAAAATCGTAGATATAATTATCGTGTATTTTTCTTGTTTTATCTACTAAGTTATCACTCGGTTTATCTAAATATTCTTCTACAAAACGCGTCCATTCGCTATTTGTAAATTCCATGTTGTTTAATGCCTGGAGTTGTACACGTACATTGGCTAACATAGTTTCAATCGATTTAATATCGAAAGCATTTTCATACCCTTGATTCATTAAATCTTGGATAAACTCACGTTCTAATGCCGATTCTGTTTGATAACCTGAAGCGGCTTCATTTGCTACTAAAAGCTTATTGTATTTATCTAAAACAATGAAATTATTGGATTCGGCTATGGTGTTATAAGTACTCATTTATTTGATTCTTTTGGAAAGGTTAGTAACAAATCTCTATAATACTCGTATTGTTTCTGTCTTAATTCTATTTCTTTTGGCAAACCTTCACTGATGGAAGTGGTGAGTGTATCGAATTTATCAAGAATAGAAACAATGCGTTCCTGTTTTTCGATGGAAGGAATAGGGATTTTTATTTCCAATATTTGGTCTTTACGTAAATTTGTTTGGTCTGCACCATTATCATATTTCGTCAATTGAGATGTTCGGTTCAGAATAAAATTTAAAAATTTAGGTAAAAGTATTTCCTTGTCTTTTACGCTAATTCCACCAATACGCTGATTTAGTGTATATTTTTCATTTTCATCAACAATAAAAGTTTTCGCAAGTGCTTTTCCATTTGGTAAATCACTCATTACGATTAAAATATCATCAATGAAAAGAGGACAAATTTGTTTATTGGAATACTTAGCAACAGTCCCATTAGTAGATATAAATTTGGAATTAACAACAATGTACTTACCATCATCTACAATATCTTTTTCGTGTCCTTTCCCATTCATAAAGTGAATAACCTCTCCCAAACTTTTCAACTCCACTTCATTTTCCTCAAAACTCAACAATTGCTCTCTATAATGGCTATACTGCATTTTTCGTGCTGTAAGCTCTGCTGTAAGCTCTGCTGTAAGCTCTGTAAAAGAATCTAGAATTTCAACTATTTTTTGTTGGATTTCTAGTGATTTTTTTGGGCTATTTGGGATTGGGATTGGGATTGGGATTTCAAGTAACTTTCCTTTTGTTAATTTAGCTCTTCCACCTCCAGATAAAAATGGTATAAAATTTACAGTTTGTAAATAATGATATAAAAACCTTGTATTTAGAGAAGATTTACCACACAAAACGTGTACATGATTATTAGCCCAAAATTTTCCAACAGCATATTGAATAGAATATTTCTCAATGCTAGTAGTTCCATCTTCTGCTATTAAAACATATTCTCCCTCATGTGTAAAGCCTTCTACATAATCTTGTATGTTATTTGCCCCATAATAAGGAGTTTTGCCAGAAATTCTTAATTCAGATTTTACAGGTTTTCTTCCACTATTTGCAATTTGAACAAAATTTTCATCTCCTAAAACAGTCCATTCCACCTCAACACCGTCTAATAATTTATCTAAAAAACTCATGCTTCAATCTCTTTTATGATGTTATCAATATCGGCACGAAGTTGGTCTATTTTTAGTACGGTTTTGGCAACTTCTTGGTTTAGTTCTGTAATATCTATTTTTTCGCGATTGTCTTTGGCTTCTACATACGAGCTTACCGAAAGGTTGTAATCGTTTTCCGCAATTTTAGCATTGTCGATAGTAGTTGCTACATGTGCAACTTCTGCTTTACTATCGAACATATCCATAATTTTATCAATATGCTTGTCTTTAAGCTCATTGTTATTGGTTACTTTCTTAAAAAAGTCTTCGCCGGTAGCATCGATAAATTGGGTTTTGTTTTCGGTTTTACTTTTAGATAGTACCAAAATATTTACAGCTATGGTAGTGCCATAAAATAGGTTGGGCGCTAAGGATATAACCGATTCTACAAAATTGTTATCTACTAAATATTTTCTAATTTTTTGTTCGGCTCCGCCACGGTAAAAGATACCAGGGAAACAAACCAAAGCCGCTCGTCCTTTACTAGATAAGTAACTTAAACAATGTAAGACAAAAGCAAAATCAGCCTTAGATTTTGGCGCTAAAACTCCTGCAGGAGCAAAACGATCGTCGTTAATCAAGGTAGGGTCGTCAGAACCTATCCAGTTAACCGAGTAAGGTGGATTAGATACAATGGCATCAAACGGTTTTTCGTCTCCAAAATGTGGGTCTAATAATGTATTCCCTAAAGCTATATTGAATTTATCGTAATTGATGTTGTGCAAAAACATATTCATACGCGCCAAGTTATAGGTGGTATGGTTAATTTCTTGACCATAGAACCCATCTTCTATAATATGACTGTCAAAATGTTTTTTGGCTTGTAACAATAAGGAACCCGAACCTGCTGCTGGGTCGTAAATTTTATTTACGGTGGTTTGTTTGTGCATGGCCAATTGCGCAATCAATTTTGATACGGTTTGTGGCGTAAAGAACTCACCACCCGATTTACCTGCATTGGCAGCATAGTTGGAAATCAAAAACTCATAAGCATCACCAAACAAGTCAATTTGATTGTCTTCAAAATTACCGAAGTTTAAATCTTCTACGCCTTTTAAAACGGCAGCTAAACGGGTGTTTTTGTTTTCAACGGTATTTCCTAAACGAGTACTAGTAGTATCAAAATCGGCAAACAATCCTTTGATGTCTTGTTCTGATGGATAACCATTGGCAGAACTTTCAATGGCATCGAAAATCGCTTTTAAATCGGTGTTTAAGTTTGGATTGGTATAGGCAGTTTTAGCCATGTTTTCAAAAAGCTGACTTGGATAAATAAAATACCCTTTAGTTTTTACGGCATCATCTTTAATTTCAGGCGTAATAACGCTGTCCGATAATTTAACGTAGTCAATACTTTCATCACCAGCTTCTATATAATTTTTAAAGTTTTCACTTATGAAGCGATAGAATAATGCTCCTAGAACAAATTGTTTGAAATCCCAACCATCAACGGCACCACGTACCTCATTGGCTATTTTCCATATTTTATTTTGTAATTCTTGTTTTTGAATGGTGCTTGTCATTGTTTTATTTTATAAATACTAATACTATTATTATGGTTAAATCACTATGAATTAAACCGCTAAATTAGTTTGAAAAATACTTTTTAAATTCTCTTTTTTTTATTTCATTCTATTTTTAAACTTCCCCAAACTTACCAATTTAAAACAACACCTACAATAGGTAGAATTACCTGTTTTTATAGAAGTTTTAGTGGGTGGTAAATGTAAGTAAAGCGAGAAGTACTATTTTACGGTTTTCCGTACAAATGTTTACGGTTTTGAAATTTATGACTGATTTAAAAAATGAGGACTATAAAAATTGAAAAACAAGCCACACAATCCGCCTACAAAACTTAAATTCACTAGACAAAGTAAAGCGCCTTTCCCTACAATCCAACCTATGAGTCTATCCAGTTAATATAATCGTAATCCAAAAAATCCTTTTCATCCCCCCACAAAAAAACTCCGTGACTTTGAGACTTCGTCGCAAAAATCTCTTCTAATCCTTTCCATCCCCACACAAAAAAACTTCGTAAATTCGTGACTTCGTGGCAAAAAAAAACTCCCCACCATCACAGCAAGGAGTCTAATCTAATTGATAAATAATCGAAAACAGCAAGTAAACCACATCTCAAAACTCAAAACTCACAACCCACAACCCACAACCCACAACTCACAACCCACAACCCACAACCCACAACCCACAACCCACAACCCACAACTCACAACCCACAACCCACAACCCACAACTCACAACCCACAACTCACAACCCACAACCCACAACCCACAACTCACAACCCACAACTCACAACTCACAACCCACAACTCACAACCCACATCTCACATCTCACAACCCACAACTCATAAATCTAATTCACCTTCACCAAGTTCAACACGTTAAAAGCACCGTTATTCAACAAATACCTCACACCATTCACCTCCTGAAAAAACTCAATCAAAAGCACATGCATACTCACACCACCAAGAGTCGGAACCTCATTTGGAGTAAGAACAGGAGTAATCACGCCAGGCACAAGCGGATAAACAATTTCATCACTTTGCGTCAATTCATAAGCGCCCGTAGAAAAATCCAATTGTAAAAACCCTGCCTGCAAGCTAAAATGCGTAGCCCCATCTGCCGAACGCATTTGTTGCAAAGGATCAAAACTCGAAATAGTAATGGTACCAGTAACAACATCTGCAAGAACTATCGCATTCAAAACCGTACTCATAGTAGCACGAACATTAAAATCAAAACCCTCAAGCATAGCTTTTGCTGTCGCATCATTCAAACCTTCCGCCACATTTCTTTTGCCACGAATACTGGTAGTATCCATGTTTTTAATCTGACCCAAAACCTTAACCAACCTACTCGTTAGCTTACTATCCTTTGCTCGAAACACCATCGGTCCCAACGCCGCACGCAACAATTTCCCCGAACCCGCAATACTTCCAAATTCTTCACCGTTTTCTCTCGTACGAGCAAAGGCTGGGTCATTCATAATTCTGTTTTTACTCACACCCCCTTTGGTTCTCACAAAATACCCATCTGCATTTTTGTAAAAAGTAAGGTCCTCCATGGTCCCTTCAATCTTAATCAAACTTTTTAATTTCGCCATAATCTTATATGTTTTTTTAAATTTATAATACCGCAAATCTATAACCCTATCAAAAGCCCTCAAGTCATTTTTTCCGAAAGCGCATAGTATTGCATAAAGTTTCCAAATACTACCTAAAAACATCCAAAATAGCCAAGAATACCAAAATCTACCATATTTGCCGAAAAAACACACCAACAAACAGATAATCAATAAATTAAATATTTCAAAAATCAACAAAAAACCCATTACCCAAAAGCCAAAACCCCTCACCTAATGTATGGGGAGTGTATGCCGAGTGTATGCCAGAAGTATGCCGAGTGTATTCCAGAAGTATAGTAGAGGTATGCCAGAAGTATGCATCCAATTTGGTAAATGACCATTTTTTTATACAATGGCACAGAATTTGTAAGAAAAATTTTAAGTACAAAAAACAATATCATCAAAAAAGTAAAAAATAAATAAGTATTAAACCCCCCAAGAAAAAATGAAAATTGAAACAAAACGTAAAACAGCATTAATTCCTACAGGCCATGGCAAAAACAATTTTAAGAATTTGCATCACTACTAAAGACATCATTCAAATAGAAGAGTGTTCACAGCGCTCTGCCTCACAAAAAATGAGCGATATGCGTGTGTATTTTAATAAAACCGAAAAAAGGTGTAAAATCACATTCAAAGAATACGCCACCTACACAGCCATTCCTTTAGATGACCTAGAGCCATACCGTCTTTCACCTAACACAAAAGCACATCAAGTACCTTTCTTTCAGAACAATTAAAAAAATCAAGCCCTCAACAGAACTTAGCTTTTCAACTTCCTAATACAAACAACTAAGCCCTTCTCCTTTTGTCTTCACTCTCCCTTTCCTCTTTTTACTTTTTACTTTTTACTTTTTACTTTTTACTTTTTACTTTTTACTTTTTACTTGGCTCTTTTTACTTGGCTCTTTTTACTTGGCTCTTTTTACTTGGCTCTTATAAGTCTCTATTCCAAGCGAAGCGCCTTTACCCACAATCCAACTTATATGCCTATATGGTTAAAAACTTATATGACTTATATGACTTATATGTTGAAATAGTTAGAGTGAGATGCTTACAGCATGACAAACTAAACGCAAAAAATCCCTTTTTATCTTTTAATCCGCATGCAAAAAACTTATAACTTTATAAACAAAAAACCCCATAAACGAAACGCTTACAAGGTTCTTCATTTTAAGTAAATACTATATTAAATATGAACACCACCAGACACTTCAATGCGCTGCGCGTTAATCCATTTTGATTCTTCACTACATAAAAAAGCAGCAACCGATCCAATATCATCAGGTAAACCAACACGACCTAAAGCAGTACTAGAAGCCACCATATTATTTAACTCCTTATTATCTCTAATAGCTCCACCACCAAAATCAGTTTCAATTGCACCAGGGGCAATCGTGTTTACTCTAATTCTTCTTGCCCCTAATTCTTGTGCTTGATAACGACTTAAAGATTCAATTCCTGCTTTCATTATCGCGTAAGCAGCATAACCTGAATAACTAAATCTAGCCAATCCTGAAGAAATATTAACAATACTTCCACCGTTTTGAATAATTGGTAATAATTTTTGAGTTAAGAAATAAGGTCCTTTCAAATGAATGTTTACCATATTATCAAATTGTTCCATGGTAGTTTCAGCAAAAGTAGCATGTACTCCAACTCCAGCATTATTCACTAATGCAGAAATAGATTCTGAATGAAATTCACTTTTTAGAGTTGAAGAAAGTGTAGCAACAAATTGATCAAATGAATTCGCATTAGCAACATCTAATTGTATGGCGAATGCTTTTTTACCACTCTCTTTAATCTGATTTACCACTTCTTGTGCCGAATCACCCTTAGTTTGATATGTAATAATTATATCAAATCCTTTTTTGGCTAATTGCAAAGCCATATCTCTTCCAAGTCCACGACTCCCACCTGTTACTAAAGCAATTTTGTTTTCTGTATTTGTCATTTTTTTTATGTTTTAATTACATTACAAAAGTAGCTGCTATACCAGAAATAGAAGTTGCAAGAATCAAAGCTTTATTTGTAAAATTCAAACAATCACTCTTCTCGAAAATTTAATGGCGATAAACCTGTTTGTTTTTTAAAGAAATTAGAAAAATGTGCTACCTCATCAAATCCCAAACTAAGAGCAACTTCAGAAACATTCCAATCAGTTTGTCGCAATAATATTTTAGCTTCTTGTGTGATTCGACTAGCGATGATTTCTGTAGTGGTTTTTCCAGTAGCTTCTTTTAATACTTTATTTAAATGATTTACATGCACACGTAAATTCTCCGCAAATTCTTTAGCCGTTCTTAGTTGAAGAGTATGATTTAAAGACTCTATAGGAAACTGTCTCTCCAACAATTCAATAAAAAGAGAAGAAATTCGAGAGGCCGCATTATGCATTTGATTTATACCTTCAATTGGTTTTAACTTTTGTCCCGTATGAATTAATTCAGTCACATAATTCCGTAATAAGTCATACTTATATGCATAATCAGATTGAATTTCAGCATTCATTTTTAAAAATATCTGCTCAATTTCTTGGTATTGTTCGTCATTAATTTGATAAACAAAATCGCCCTTCGCATTAAAAATTGGCAAACTATCTATATTCAAAGCCGTTTTCGACTTATGCATAAAATCTGCCGTAAACACACAGAAATAACCTGACTGCTCTTCATTTTGCGGAACGTAACGATACGGAATTTTTGGAGAAGCGAACAACACACCTTTCTGTTTCACTTCAATTTGCTTATCTGCAAACTCTACCAAATTATGTCCGTTGATTAAACTTATTTTATAATAGGTTCTACGATTATAAGGCATAACTGGTTTCGACTTACAAGCAGTACCTATTTCAGCAATATTAAAAACATTAAAATGACCTATATCAACACTATTTTGCTCATTTAAAAAAAGCTCCGTTAATTGACATTTGTCGTCAAATATTTCTTTATAGAATTCGTTTATTGAAATTGTTGTCATTTTTGTAAAATTCAAATAATAACAAAAGTACAAAATTTCAAATGGAAAGTTAAAAACAGATGGAGTAAAATACTTTCAGGAGCAAAGTTTCAGAAGTAAAATAGCATCCGTACTTCTATACTAACTAAACGCCCAGCTAATGTGTATTTGCTCACAATCCAACTTATATGCCTATATGGTTTAAACTTACGATTTTCGTTAGATACTGAAACAAGTTCAGTATGACAAACTACCTCAAAACAGAATCCTTTAAAACTTATTACTGAAATTAACTTAGCGTCTTGGTGTCTTTGCGGCAAATAAAAAAACTTAGCTTCTTTTCCGCAAAGACTCAACACATGATAATTATCATAATATAACCAAGAAAATCTTCGTATATTTGAGTATTATAAAAAAATCTGACATTATGCTAAATCAAATATATGAAACCTGCGAATTCATTAAAGAAAAAACAAATTTCACCCCAGAATATGGAGTAGTTTTAGGTTCTGGATTAGGAAATTTCTCCGAAGACATCAAAATTGAATTCACCCTACCCTATACAGAAATTCCGAACTTTCCAGTTTCCACTGTATCTGGTCATAAAGGCGCGTTATTGTTCGGAACCATCGGAAATAAAAAAGTCGTTGCCATGCAAGGGCGTTTTCACTATTATGAAGGGTATGACATGAAAGAAGTTACTTTCCCAATACGCGTTATGAAGCACTTGGGAGTTACTAAATTGATTGTTTCTAATGCATCTGGCGGAGTAAATCCTAATTATAAAGTAGGTTCTATTGTAATTATTACGAATCATATCAACATGATGCCAGAACATCCATTAAGAGGAGCCAACGATGAAAGATTAGGACCACGATTTGTAAACATGAGTGAGCCGTATAGTCATCACATGATAGCCAAAGTCAAAGAAATAGCAAATACAAACAACATAAAAGTAGAAGAAGGTGTTTACGTAGCCTTACAAGGTCCAACCTATGAAACACTTTCCGAATACAAAATGGTTAAAAACATTGGTGGCGATTGTGTTGGTATGAGTACCGTTCCAGAAGTTATTGTAGCCCGTCACATGGATATGGAAACTTTTGGTATTTCTGTAATTACCGATATGGGTAACGAAAACAGTATGGCCGAAGTATCACATGAAGAAGTACTAAAAGCCGCAAAAATGGCGGAACCACAAGTAAGAATTCTAATTAAAGAATTGATTAGTTTATATTAATTATACGATTTGGGATTTGGAATTTACGAGAGCACAGTCGTTAGGCTAAAGATGACAAATAAACACGTAGCTCATGTGAACTATTTTGAGCGATGCGTCTTTACTCGCAATTCAAACTATGTTCCTATGTGGTTAAAATACCCGCAATCCAAAAATCCTTTCAATCCTTTCAATCTGCGTGCAAAAAAATTACCGTTTTGCGTGAGTCCCGAAGCATCGGGAGACAAACTTTGGGTTAATTTTTAGCCACGAATTTTCGAATTTAAATAATCAGAACAATCAATTATTATTCTGTTTTATCTACTAACCAATTACTCACAAAATAACCACAAACTTGTCATCCTGAAAGAATCTCTTATTGTTTGTTTTTATTACTAGCATGAATTAGATTGTGTGAGATGCTTTCAGCATGACAAACTAAACGCAAAACAAAATCCTTTAAATCTGCGTAAAAAATCTTTTCTTATAATGCTCCCAGAACATCTAGAAAACATAATAAAAACACCCCACCCTTCGGGCACCCCTCTAAAAGAGGGGAATTAGATCCGCGTAAATCCCTCACCGCAATACAATAAAAACAATCCGCTAAATCTGCGTACCTAACTTAAATTCCCTTTATAGAGCGAAGCGCCTTTACCCACAATCCAACCTATGAACCTATGTGGTTAAAAACTTATATGACTTATATGACTTATATAACTTATATGTTGAAATAGTTAGATTGAGATCCTTTCAGGATGACAAAAATGAGAGTAAGATTGTGGAAGTAGATTATGAGATTCCTCCTAAGGTCGGAATGACAAAAAATAAAAACTTCGTGACTTAGCGTCTTTGTGGCAAATAAAACCCACATGACAATTATCATAATTTAATTCAACAAAACCACATAATTTTGGAGTAAATTCTAAAGTTATGACCTCATTAATTCAAAAATATAATGTTCCTGGTCCAAGATATACCAGTTATCCAACAGTTCCGTTTTGGGATGAAGAAAAATTCACAGAACAACAATGGATACTTGATTTAAAAGAAACCTTTAAAATAAGCAATCAAACAGATGGTATCAGTTTGTATATCCATTTGCCATTTTGTGAAAGTTTATGCACGTTTTGTGGTTGCAACAAACGAATTACGAAACGTCATGAAGTAGAATCACCATACATTCAAGCTGTAATTAAAGAATGGCGTTTATATTGTAACTTATTTTCCAGAAAACCAAATATTAAAGAAATTCATTTAGGTGGTGGAACGCCAACCTTCTTCTCTACAGAAAATTTAACTGTATTGATTAATGGAATTTTCGAAACCGCCAATAAAGCAGATAATTATATCTTTAGTTTTGAAGGACATCCAAACAATACCACTAAAGAACACTTACAAACTCTATATAATTTAGGTTTTAGAAGAGTGAGTTTTGGAGTACAAGATTACAGTCCTAAAGTACAAGAAGCCATCCACAGAATACAATCTTTTCACAATGTTTCGAAAGTAACTTTATTGGCAAAAGAAATCGGCTATACTTCTATTGGTCACGATTTAATTTACGGACTACCTTTTCAAACATTAGCAGATGTAGAAGATACGGTTATGAAAACCAAATCCTTATTACCTGATAGAATTTCATTTTACAGTTATGCACACGTGCCATGGTTAAAAGGAAACGGACAACGTGGATTTAATGATGAAGATATCCCACAAAGCGATGCCAAACGACAATTGTACGAATTAGGTAAAAAAATGTTATTGGAAATTGGCTATCTAGAAATTGGAATGGATCATTTTGCCTTACCAACAGATGAAATGTATTTAGCTTTTAAAAACAAAGCCTTACACAGAAACTTTATGGGTTACACCGCTTCCAAAACGGATGTAATGATTGGTTTAGGAGTTTCTTCAATTAGCGATAGTTGGAATAGTTTCGCACAAAATGAAAAATCGTTAGAAGCGTATTATGTAAAAATTGAAGCCAATTCATTACCCGTTTTCAGAGGGCATCATTTAACTAAAGAAGATTTAATTATCCGCCAACATATCTTAAATTTAATGTGTCATTTTGAAACAACTTGGGAAAACGAAACGCTATTTTTTCCAGAAATTTACGAAGTAATTGAAAGTTTAGAAGAAATGCAACACGATGGTTTACTAATCATTGAAGATAAAAAACTAACCGTTACCGATTTAGGTAAAGCATACGTGAGAAATATATGCATGGCATTCGATTTAAGACTAAGAAGAGCCGCGCCACAAACGGAACTGTTTTCTATGACGATTTAGTTACGAAAAAGACCTGAGAGGTTTAAAACCTATCAGGTCTAAGTATTTTAGTGAGAAGCTGAAACGAGTTCAGCTTGACAAACTGGAAGTTGAAATATTACTGAAATAAAAAACTTATATGACTTATATGTTTAAAATTTAATGGCAATTCACTTCTGATTGAATATGCAAATGCATCGTACTTGGAGAAATATAAGGGATATTTAATCCGAAACCTCTCAAAACAAATAGAATTCCGATACAAACAATAAGTATCGGAATTATTTTTTGAAATTTCGCGTAGTAAGAAAACTGAGTAGTTTTTAAGAAATTCACCAAAACCATCATCAACGGAATCGTTCCTAATCCGAATAAAATCATGTATAAACTTCCTAAAAAAACATTGTTCATGGCCATCGCTCCGAAAAGCGCAACATACACCATTCCACAAGGCAAATACCCATTAAACAAACCTATTAAAAACAACGATTTGTAACTTTTCTTTTTAAATTGAAGTCCTAATTGGGTTTTAACTTCAGAAATAATTTTATAAATCGGTTTGGAGAAGTTGTATTGTGCTAATTTCTTCTCTGGAATTATGGCAATTAAAATCATTAAAACACCTACTGCAATTGACAATTGTTGTTGAAAACCCGCTAAGAAAAATCCAGCACCTAGTAATCCGAAAAGTATTCCTAATGAAGTGTAAGCCGTAACTCGACCAATTTGATAGGTACTAATTTGCAACCATTTTTTTGCGGAATTATCTTTATCCACAGGAATCATCAAAGCAATTGGCCCACACATACCTACGCAGTGCAAACTACTTATTAATCCGAAAATAAGTGCAGAATAAAGCATTTTATCTAAATTTTATTTCGTACTTCCATCATCCAACTTCTAACTTCGTATATTGTACCTAGTACCTAGTACTTTGTACTTTGTACTTCCACAACTCCTATCTTAAAAATAAACCGTTTCTTTGTTCAAATAAGATAATTCATTCACTTTCCAATTGATAGATATTTCCCAAAGACCGCCAACCAATTTATGTTTAGGTATGAGCATTATTGGACTTGATAAAGAAATCTTTGTTTCAAAATCCAACTTTTGATTAGACGGTCTGTAAAGGGAAATAGTTCCATTTATCTTTTTATAATCAATATCAGCAGGGAAAACAATTTGTAATCCTTCAGCTGTTTTTTCTATTTTCAACTTAGTTTTCAATGCATTTGAAAGTGCCTGACTTTCAATATTGTCTTGTACTTTACTTTCTTGTTTGTAGTAATCGTCAGCTACTAATTCGTTATCGTATTTTGAGTTAGATTGTACTAAAAACACAAAAAAAAGTATAAAAGTCATAAAGCTTCCAAAGCCTATGATTACCCCTGTTCCCCAATTGAATTTCATTTTTTTATGATTTATTTGTTACTGGTTAAAAATGAAATCGCTTATTATTTGAAATTTGTATAAACCAAACTTATGTAAGCAATTTCATGATTTTATATTTTAATTAAACGTTCTTGGACCAAGAAAATTAGTGGTTATCGTTTGAATCACTTTATCACCTTGATGCACTTCTATATTTATTTTTGTATTGTCGGTTGCTAACATTACAGCCGGAATTTCAACAAATAAAGTTCCTGTTGCCGCACTAGCTTTCTCCACATGAAGAATAGAATTACCAACTAATTTTAAGCTTCCTTGTTTCGGTTGGATTAACTTAAACGTGATGTTTTTTAAATTATCGTTTGTTTTATTAATAATTCGATAAGTGTAAACATTACTGATGTTTTTTCCTTTTTCTTCATACAGTTGACCTGATAATCGTAAGATTTTAGTATCCACTTCAGTTCGTAATAAAATCATGGAAATCATCACAGTAGTTAATATCACTAAAACCGCAATATAACCTTTCATTCTAGTCGTAAGACGAAACTTTTCTTTTTTGGTAATTTCTACTTCACTTGCATAACGGATTAACCCTTTTGGCAAGTTCACTTTTTCCATCATTAAATCGCATTCGTCCATACAGGCAGTACAATTCGTACATTCTAATTGCGTACCGTGACGAATATCAATTCCGGTCGGACAAACATTTACACATTGATGACAATCGATACAATCTCCATACTTTAACGCTTGTCTGTCTTCATTCTTTTTTATCTTAGCTCTTCCGTTTTCTCCTTCTCCTCTAACATGATCGTAAGCTACCACAATAGATTTGTTATCTAGTAAAACGCCTTGCAATCTTCCGTAAGGACAAGCAATGATACAAACTTGTTCTCTAAACCAAGTAAAAACAAAATAGAAAACACCTGTAAAAATAGACAATACAATTAAAGTTTTCACATTACTTAATGGTCCTTCTATTATCATGGCTTCTAGTGTATCACTTCCTACTAAATAAGCCAAAAACACATTCGCAATAATAAATGAAATGATTAAAAAAACGGTCCATTTTAATACACGTTTTCTAATTTTTTCTGCATTCCATTCTTGGCTATCCAATTTAATTTGTGCACCTCTATCGCCGTCAATCCAATACTCGATTCGTCTGAAAACCATTTCCATAAAAATAGTTTGCGGACAGAACCAACCACAGAAAACACGACCAAAAGCTACAGTAAATAAAGTTAAACCAACCACTCCTGTAATCATTAAAACCACCACTAAATAAAAGTCTTGTGGCCAAAATGGCATTCCAAAAATATTGAATCTACGATCTAAAACATTAAATAATAAGAACTGATTACCGTTAATTTTAATAAACGGACTAGATAGTAAAAGCACTAATAATACATAACTTACTAGCTTTCTTCTGTCATAAAATTTCCCTTTGGGTTTTTTAGGAAAAATAAATTTTCGCTTTCCTTTTTCGTTGATGGTTCCGATGGAATCTCGGAAACTATCGTCTTCTATATTTGACATCACTTTTTATATTTAGCATTTCTGCTGAAACAAATTTGGGTGCAATAAGATTACACCCAAATTCTTAATAAATTATTTTTTAGCAATCGTATCAGTTGCTGTTACATCAGCAGTTGCTGGTTTAGCAGCACCATCTTCTTTCCAAATATCTCCCTCAGGCGCTTTACCACCAGCTGGTTTTGTTCCATGAAGTGACATCACATAACTAGCCACTTTCTGAATTTCAGTTGGTTTTAAACTTTCTTTCCAAGCCACCATTCCTTTTCCTGGTCTTCCACCTTCAGAAATTGTTTTGAAAAGATTTTTAATTCCACCACCATTAATCCAATTGTCATCAGTTAAGTTTGGCCCAATTGCTCCACCACCATCGGCTTTGTGACATAAAACACAATTAGTAGTAAAAATGGCTTTACCTTCTGCAACCGCCGCTGGTTCAGTTAACATAGTTACTTTATCAACATTCATTAAATCAGGAGCTGTTTTGTTGTATTCTTCAACTTTTTTCTCTGCTAAAGTATTTTCCATTACATATTCTTCAGCTTGAGTATAATCTCCAACAATGTGGAAACGAACTAAATATACGAAGGCAAATACGATAGTTGCATAAAACAACCCTGTAAACCATGGTGGTAAACCGTTATCTAACTCTTTAATACCATCATAATCATGTTCTAATTCAATATCTTTTTCATTTTCAATTGGTTTTAAATCTGAAATTTTATGCATCCATTTTTTATAAAACTCAGTTTGAGTAAAAGGTTTTGCATTTTCAATATCAAATTTTTCTTTGGCTTCATCCGATAGCAATTGATAAGAAACATTATCAACGGCATTTAAAATTACCTCAACCATAATAAATATAAATATCAATAATAGATGTATTATGGGTACTATTGGATATTTCACAAATGCAGGTCTGTCTCCAGAATCAATAAAGAATTCTGTTAAAGCAAAAACCATTGCATAAAAAAATGGAAACCTAACGTATACTGGAATATATTTTCTCATTGTCTTGAATTTTTAGTTTTCGTTAAAAGGTAATTCACTCATCATTTTTACTTGTTCTTTACTGTATGACATAGCATAAACGATATAAGAAACAAAAATGGTAAAGAAAATTACTAGAGATATAATAGGGTAAATTTCTACCCCATTGATACCTTCCATATTGTGTTTGACAAATTTTAACATCTTGTTTTATTTTTTAACTTTAATATCAGTTCCTAAGCGTTGTAAGTAAGCAATTAAGGCTACGATTTCTCTGTCTTTCATTTGAACAAATTTTTCACCTGTTAGTTTTGCTTTTTCTTTACTTGCTGCATATGATTTAGAGAAATTTGGATCTGTTTCTAAACCTTTTTCAATTTCAAGAGCTTGTTTTTCTATACTCGTAAAAGCATTAGCAATATCAGCATCTGTATATGGCACTCCTAGAGTTTTCATTACACTCATTTTTTTCTGAATGTCATCGTGTTTCATTTTCTTATTGTCAAACATCCATTTGTAAGCTGGCATAATTGAACCAGTTGTAGTGGCTTGTGGGTTCCACATGTGACTAAAGTGCCAACTGTGAGGATATTTCCCACCTACTCTCATTAAATCTGGACCCGTTCTTTTTGATCCCCATAAATGTGGATGATCATAAACATATTCACCTGATTTAGAATATTCTCCGTAACGTTTTACTTCACTTCTAAACGGACGAACCAATTGTGAGTGACAGTTGTTACAACCTTCACGGATATATAAATCTCTTCCTTCTAATTCTAATGGTGTGTAAGGTTTCACACTTGTAATAGTTGCGATATTAGATTTTACAATTAACATCGGAACAATTTGAATTAAACCTCCAATAGAAACCGCTAAAACAGTTAGGATAGTAAATTGAACTGGTTTACGTTCTAACCAAGCGTGTACTTTTTCATTTCTTAATCTGCTTGACGCGATAACTGGTAAAGCTGCTGCTTCTGCTGCCTCATCTTCTACTGCAGAACCTTGTTTTACTGTTTTAATTACATTGTAAACTCCAACTAAAACTCCAACTAAGTATAAAATTCCACCTACAGAACGCATCGCATACATAGGCATAATTTCAACCACAGTATCCATAAATTGACCGTACACTAAAGTTCCATCTTCATTAAATTGTTTCCACATTAACGATTGAACAAAACCTGCTACATACATTGGTAAAGCATATAAAATGATACCTAATGTTCCAATCCAGAAATGGAAATTAGCTAATTTATTAGAATATAAATTCGTTTTAGTGATTCTTGGGATAATCCAATAAATCATACCAAATGTCATGAAACCATTCCAAGCTAATGCTCCAACGTGAACGTGTGCAACAATCCAATCCGTAAAGTGTGCAATCGCATTTACATTTTTAAGAGATAACATTGGTCCTTCAAAAGTGGCCATTCCGTAACCTGTAACCCCAACTACGAAGAATTTTAAAACGGCATCTGTACTTACTTTATCCCAAGCACCTCTTAAAGTTAATAATCCATTAATCATACCTCCCCAAGATGGTGCAATAAGCATAATTGAAAATACAACTCCTAAGTTTTGTGCCCAATCTGGTAAAGTTGAATATAATAAGTGGTGTGGTCCAGCCCAGATGTATAAGAAAATTAAAGACCAAAAGTGAATAATTGATAATCTGTATGAATAAACAGGTCTGTTGGCTGCTTTTGGTAAGAAATAATACATCAAACCTAAGAAAGGTGTAGTTAAGAAAAACGCTACGGCATTATGTCCGTACCACCATTGTACTAAAGCATCTTGAACTCCAGCATAAACAGAATAACTTTTAGTTAAAGAAACCGGAATAGCAATACTGTTTACAATATGCAATAAAGCTACGGCTACAAAAGTGGCAATGTAAAACCAAATCGCTACATAAATATGACGTTCTCTACGTTTTATAATCGTACCAATCATATTAATACCAAATGCTACCCATATTAAAGCAATTGCAATATCAAAAGGCCATTCTAATTCGGCATATTCTTTTGAAGTGGTGATTCCCATTGGCAAAGTGATAGCCGCTCCCACAATAATAAGTTGCCAACCCCAAAAGTTCACTTGACTTAAAAAGTCGCTATACATTCTGGCTTTTAGTAAACGTTGAAGTGAATAATAAACCCCCGCGAAAACGGCATTTCCAACGAATGCAAAAATTACTGCATTGGTGTGTAAAGGTCTTAATCTACCATAACTTAACCACGAAATTCCGTCGGTTAAATTTGGGAAAAGATAAAATAACGCCACTAGTAATCCTACCGACATTCCAACTACTCCAAAAAGTAGTGATGCATAAATAAAATTACGAACGATTTTATTATCATAACGAAATTGTTGCATTTCCATAATTACTGATTATTTATTTAGTTTTAGTTTTAGTTTTTTTCAATTCATCGTCAAATAGCATTCGTACAGAAGGTGTATAATCATCATCAAATTGTCCGCTTCTTACGGCTAAAATGAAAGTGATTAAAAACACAATGGCAATTAAGATGCTAATGGTTATAAGGAAATATATGATACTCATACCTCTATAAGTTTTAAACAAAGTTAAATTAGTGTGTGCTTATTAAATATGACATTTGTCATGTATTGGATTTTTTTATTTACGATTTCCGGTGGAATTTACGATTTGATCTTTTTACCATAAAATTTTGTCATTATAGTTACGAAACTCACAATAGTAATAGCACTCATTGGCATAATAATAGCCGCAAACAAGGGGGAAAGTTCGCCTGTTAATGCAAAAGTTAATCCAACTGCATTATACAATAATGATAAGCCAAAACTCATATAAATGGTTTTCATGGCATTTTTAGAATACTGGATATAATGAAACAATTTTTGAAATTGCGACGCATCCATAATACCATCACAAGCGGGAGAAAAAACATTTACGTTTTCTGATAGTGCAATTCCAATGTTACTTTGCGCTAAAGCTCCAGCATCATTTAATCCATCACCAACCATCATTACATTTTTACCTTTTTCTTGAAGCGCTTTGATATATTGTAATTTTTGTTCAGGTTTCTGATTAAAAACTAATCTTGTGGCTTCTGGTAAAACTGTTTCAAGATACAACTTTTCTCCATCATTATCACCAGAAAGTACAATTGTTTGATAATTTTTTAAATTTAATTGGTAAAACAATTCGTGTAAACCTTCTCTATACTGATGATTGAACACAAAATATCCCTTATATGAATTATCAATTTCAATGTGAACTTTAGTATTTTTATCTTGCTCAATAACACTAGAATCATTCATTAATTCTAACGAACCAATCTTAAAAGTTTTATTTTCTATGGTTGCTAACATTCCTTTACCAACAATTTCTTCGTACTTATCCAGTTCAATCACTTGCGATTGCGGTAAAAATTCATATAATTTTCGACTTAAAGGATGATTCGAATTTCGTACAATACTTTTAATTTTCGCAAATTCAACTTGTGATAACGTTTCACCTACATATTCAATATTTGATTTTAAAGAAGAAGTAATCGTACCTGTTTTATCAAAAACAATTGTATCCACTTTTGCCATTTGTTCAATAACTTGCGCATTTTTAAGATACAATTTGTTGCTACCCATAATTCGTAACACATTTCCTAAAGTAAAAGGAGCAGTTAATGCCAACGCACAAGGACAAGCTACAATTAATACAGCCGTAAATACATTAAAAGCAATGTAAGCGTCAATAAACAACCAAAAAATAAGGGAGCCAAAAGCCAACAATAATAAAGCTGGTGTGAAATATTGACTAACATTATCAGTAATCGATTTGTGTTTTTGATCTATTTTCTTCTGAAAAACATCGTTGCTCCACAACTGCGTTAAATAACTTTGTGAAACCGAAAACAGAACTTCCATTTCAATAATTCCGCCCATTTGTTTTCCACCGGCAAAGACTTTATCTCCAGATTTTTTTTCAATTGGAACTGCTTCACCTGTTACAAAACTGTAATCTAAAGAGGTTTTTGGAGAAATTAAAATCCCATCAACTGGAATTAATTCTTGGTTACGAATAATTAATCGGTCGCCTTTTTCAATATCATAAATCTGACATGGTTCTTCCTTACCTTCAGCATTAATTTTAGTCACCGCAATTGGAAAATACGATTTATAATCGCGTTCAAAAGATAAAAAATCATACGTTTTTTGTTGGAATAATTTCCCTAATAACATAAAGAAAACCAATCCTGTTAAACTGTCAAAAAAACCTTGACCATAATCAAAAGTAATATCAATCACACTTCGTACAAACATGACAATAATTCCTAAAGCAATAGGAATATCAATATTTAACATCTTTGATTTGATACTTTTATAAGCAGAAATATAATAACCACTTGCCGAATATAAAAAAGACGGTAAGGATAAAAAGAAAATTAAAGTTCTAAAGAAATTTCGGTATTTATTGATCCAAAACTCGTCTACTTCAAAATATTCTGGAAACGATAAAAGCATGATGTTTCCGAAACAGAAAAAGGCAATTCCTAGTTTGTAAATTAAACTTCTATCAATTTCTTTTTTACCTGTTTCGTAATTTTCTAAGCTGATATAGGGCTCATAACCGATGGATGAAAGCAGATATACAATTTCTTTTAGTGAAGTCGTTTCCGCATTGTAAGTAATTCTGACTTTCTTTTGTGTAAAATTAACTTGAGAAGTACTTATTCCCTTTTGAAGTTTTTGTAAATTTTCCAAAATCCAAATACATGAACTACAGTGAATATGTGGTATGTATAAGGAAACAATATGTGTGTTATTTTCTTGGAATTCCAATAATTTGGATTGAATTTTTTCATCGTCTAAAAAATCATATTTACCTTTAATCTCTAATGGTGTTGCTCCAGGAGCCGATTGAAAATCGTAATAACACGTTAAATCGTTTTGACTAAAAATCTCATATACTGTTTTGCATCCCACACAACAGAATGATTTCGTGTCAAATTGTATTTCTTCTCTTGTAGTATATTCTTTACCACAATGAAAACAATTTTTATTGTCCATAATAATGCTCATTTTACCTAATACAAAGGTTTAATTTTATTTATAAGTATAATATGATATTTGTCATACAATTTGTAAATTTGTAAAATCTCTAATTAATTTTTGACCTATGAGTAAATGTGAACAATGTATAGTAAGGGAATTTAGTGCTTTAAAAGCATTAAACAAAGACGAAT
>JACCDZ010995649.1_pt1 | contig 58100 bp, 63 predicted proteins | sample 7449551 | NCBI WGS metagenome assembly JACCDZ01 (sample SAMN15323452, study PRJNA562643) | freshwater metagenome | isolation source: river surface water | place: USA:Blue River Watershed | collected 2017-08-18 | reverse complement strand
CCTCGCATGGATGACTTTCATATGTTGGACGATATGCGCATTACATCCTATGCGCTGAGATATTATGTAAACCCTCCGGAAGCAAACTGTCCTTCTATGTTTCCTGTGGAGCCGACCACACGCATTCAAAAGAGTGGCGATTCATGGCCTGTTGCGCAGTACCGGACAGATGTAGAGACAGATCTGAAGGGAATTAACCGCTTCGGAAGCCGAGTCCGCTGTGATTTCAAGTTGTACAATCCCGAAAGCAACAAGTATAACAACTTACCGCTAGATCATGCACAGGACGGAACCTTTCCCTTGAATTTCAACAGACTCCATAATCCACCTTGTACACTACGGTCTACAGGGTGGAATCGTTGGCAGCCTCTGTTTCATGATCCTCAAAAGACATTTGAGCAGCCCTTTGACTATTTCATTCCTAGCCGTGATTTGGACAAGGAGCGCTGCTCATCGCACCCTCGTCGCCCCACGCCGTCTCCCGTTAGCCCGTATAATCCTATGGAGGACCAGAAGAAGTTTGCTCCTAGTCATGTTATGGGTGCTGTAGAAGCTTCATTTTAATTCTTTGATAAGGTCTTTGCACTTATCTTCCGTTTCACCATCCAAAATACACTGATTGTAGGCCTTCAAGTCTAGAACCGGTTTGACGGATTGTGTAACGGGTGTTGAATGGATCGGTGCTGCTCTCGGAGTAAAGAAACTATCTACAAGGTTTCGCGCAACAGAGACACCGACACCAAGACCAAACCCCTCTTTAACATTCGCCATGAAGCCATTTGGCTGATGTTGTACAACAAGAGGGCTTGGTGTGTGTGCTACTGGAGCGGGAAGAGGGAGGGATTTCGGAGGAGAAGTGGGACGTGTACTCGTACTACTAGATCTAAATGAGCTGGAGCGAGAAGACGAGGAGCTCCTTGGCATACTTCTGACTCTACTCTGCTGCTCTAGTTTAGATCCGTCACGATTGAGAAATGAATTACTTCAGACACTGTTAGAATATGGAGGCAGCCGCTCTAGCTGGACTAATGGGCCTCGGATATGTTGTATCCCGACTTGGTACGACAAAGAAAGAAGGATTTCAAAACAAGAAGCCAGACATGACATTCAAACCTGGAAGTCAAACCGTGGCGCTCAAGAGTCCTCCCACTTCAGCACTCGCACAAACTCCTCAAGGCGCTTCTGCCGTTGGCCCTGCCCCTGAGTTGGACATGCTCTATGCTACCCCTAATGGTCGTACGTATCCTTCTGAACCGAGCCCTGGTCCTTATGGAATGCCTGTTGGATATGGAACACAACAGCCTCCTCTTGCGCCTCCTGTATCCAATTTAATGGCAGCGGATTCCAAGAATAAGTTACCAGGCCCTGCGCTGTTTTCTCTGGAGGATTCCACAGCACAGGTGCGTGAAAACTTTTCAGGTGTAGAGAAGAATCCTGTATATTTGAGTGGAGATGTCAAGAGTATTAGTGGAAATAGCATCAAGGCGTCCGAGTTTACTCACAACAACATGGTTCCCTTCTTTGGTGGTCGTGTGAAGCAAAACATGCGCGCGAGTGCAAACAATTCTATTTTGGACAGTTTTACGGGTGCGGGTTACACACAGATTGCGAAAAAGGAAGTGGAAACCATGTTTGATTACCAACGCCCTTTCGGCAATCCGTTTGGCATGGAAAGTAGCACTGATTTCATTGAAAGCCGTATCAATGCTCCACGCAATCGTGCAGGTGAGAGACCGTTTGAGCCTACACGTGTAGGTCCTGGTGTGGGTGAAGGCTATGGCATGACTGGCAAGGGTGGATTCCAGCAGCTGGAAATCAATGAAATTATGCGTCCCAAGACGACGGATGAACTGCGTGTGGCAAACAAGCCGAAGTTGTCGTATGAGGCTCCTGTCGTTCCTGGTCAGCACTTTGTGGCGAATCCCATGGACAATCCTGGAGAGTTGCGCAAGTACCGTCCTGACAAGTTCTTTATTGATCCCACACTCAGCCGCGCTGGTATTGCTGGACCTGCGGATGGAACTTGGAAGGAGACATCTCGTCCTGTGCAGGTGCTTCCTCACACGACTCGTACGGATACGACAACTGAGGCATTTGGTCCTGCGGCTGGTCAAGACACGTACCAGAGTTACGTGACGGGTTCGTACCGCACTCCCATGACACAACAGTATGGTGGTGCTGGTTTCCGTAACGGGGATTTGACCTCGTACTACACACCGAATGTGGAGAGCCCTGAGGCAGATTATGGTCGCAACAGCTATGAGAACAGACCGAATGAGCGTACCGCAACAAGTGAGCGCACGATGGCACTCAACTTGACGCCCGCAGATTCTGGACAAGTTCCTGTTCATTATCTGGACGATGCACGTCCCACACGTCGTACGGAGATGGAGGATGGTGTTACAGACTTTGGTCCTGGATATGCAGGTGCTGGTGGTGCTCCTTCCGTCACAGTCTGGGATCCCAACGACGTGGCTCGTACGACTGTCAAGGAAACCACAGAGCGCTGGGACTATCGTGGTATTGCTGGATCTGCGTCGGCACCGAATCGTCTCAAGGTGTATGATCCCACGGATATTGCGCGTCCCACACAAAAAGCGCAGCTCAGCAATCGTCAATACTATGGTTCTGGAAACAATGCTGGCTGGGGCTATCTCAATAACGATTTCGCGTACAACATGCGGACAAACCCCAACAAGGAGCAGATCGCACGCGGTCGCAAACCGATTGCTGGAAACGGTAATATTGCAATTTTTGAGGGTGATCCCGGTCGTCAAACCGCCAAGCGTCTGGCCAGCGATGACATGAATGATCGTGTCAATGCGATTAATCGTGTGGTGGAGTCTGGACCTGGTGTTGGTGACATTGGCCAGGTCAAGTACCGTGTCCCTCTCCGTTTGGACGTTGCGGCTGAGCGCAATACACAGGATATCGTGGATGCCGTGGACAACAATCCTCTCCAACAGAGTTTACACAAGATCGCAGCCATTGCTGCGAAACAAGCCCGCACTCAAAATGTGTATTAGACCAACGAACATTTCAAACCGGCACTTAGAATAAGAAAGTAGATGGGAAAACATCATACCGAAGATTATAAACTCTCCGCTGTGAAGTATGCTTTGAAAACTGGAAATCAAGTTAAAACATGTGAAGTTTTTGATTGTAAGAGGTCTTCTTTACAAGAATGGATTGATTTATACCAGAAAACAGGTTCGCCAGTTAGAAAAACAAGAAAGAACAGACTTGCTTACAAAGTCAAGAAGGAACATATTGATTTTCTGCGTAATGAACTGAAAAAGAAACCTGATATTTTTATGTCTGATTTGAAGGAACTATTGGAAAAGAAGTATCCCGATGTTCAACTTACAAGAGTTCATATAGGCAGACTTTTACGAGATAATAACAAGACGAGAAAGCGATTGCGTAAAATTCACCAACCAGCGACATACAGAGGAAAACCAAGAGAGCATCAAAAAGAGGTAAGCACTTTCATTCAGGAAGCAAGGAAGTATTCTATGGATAAAATCATCTGCTTAGACGAAACTGCTCTGTATCCTGCTTTGCATCCTTCTTACGCTCGTTGTGATAGTGGTAAGAGATGCTATGTAAAAACCACTGATAGTAAAGTCTTTAAGCATTATTCTCTCTTAGTCGCAATTACGAATAAAGAAACTCTTGGTTATGAACTCTACGAGCAAGGTGCGGTAAATGCTGAACGATTAGCAGAATTTATCACTACGCACATCAAAGGCAAATATACAGACCATCTTATTGTTATGGATAATGCGATGTTTCATAAATCACCAGAAGTAAAGAAAGCAGTTGAAGAGTCGGGTAATAAGATACTTTATAGTGTTGCATATTACCCTCGTTCTAATCCTATAGAGCAGTATTTCAATCAAGTTAAGCATTATATCAAGAAGGAATCTCCTATTTATTTTGAGGATATCAAAAAGACATTAGCACATAGTATAAAACAGGTCAAGGAGAAGAACTACCAGAACTATTTTATTCACGCCTTTAATGCTGAATGGCTGAAGAAAGATAGAAAGACACGTAGGAAGGCAACTAAATATTACAAATAGTAAATATGCTTATACCATTATTTTGGGTCTTCAGGTTCACTTTCAGATTCATTATTACATAATTCTTCATCTCTTCTAGTGTATAGTCCAAACTCTTTTACATTAGAATAATTTACCTTTACTGCTTTAATCATTCTATCTCTTACTTCTTTCTGACTATTATCACCCTTTGTAATTTTAATCATCATATCCATTGCTAATGCATGAGTTAGTGCTTCCGATAAATTGGTGTTTTTTTCTATTACAGACACAATAATCCAGGCAATATCATTATAAGTTAAACTATCCTTAACTTTATTAAAGACTGACATTCTTTACCGCAGTTATTGTTTATCATAATATGAATCCGTTTTAAGCGTCAATTTTTATAGCAGGGTGCCGGTTTGAAATGTTCATTGGTCTAAGATGGAGATTTCTCCGTCATGGTAGAGAACACTAGATGGTGTTGAAACAATTAGGTCAAGTATGGCATGCGATTGTCTTATTTGGCTTGAGTATTGCACTCTTAACATACAAGGGCATGCGTGAATCCAATACACGAGTCCACTGGGTAGTCTTTAGTCTTCAGCAAACTCCTGCGCTCACCAAGTTACAAGATATGGCACACTCGCATGGAGAATCCGTCACAGTCCTTCATGCAGATAATACTCTTACCGAGCTGTCACGCTATCTCCAGCAACCCGAACTTGGAGCCGACGACGTGATCATCTATAGTGATGCGTCAAGTGTTGTCCAAGTGAGAAGCCAGAAGGATATTCGCACCCGATTCATGACCTTCTCCAAGCCAATTGTTCTAGGCGGTCAAGAGAAATTGCTGGACAAGTCTACACAATCTATGTATGGACCTTTGGCAAATCTTCAACCGTTTCCCTATGTGAATCCGAATGTGATTGTGGGACGTGTCTGGGCTCTCCGCCAACTCTTATCCAATACCCGTCTCCAGGGAGAATCTCAGGATAAACTGTTAACTCGTCTCTGGGTCCGCAATCCTGGACTTGTGGAGATTGATACACGTGGTCTTTTGATCGTGACGCATGTCAAAAAAAGCACAGTCAGCCAATTGGACTGGAATCCAGTACAGCGCTGTGTGACATGTCGTGGAACTGGCACAAAACCTCTGATTGTTCAAAGTGAAGAGTCAGTTATTCCCTTTTATGCGTTTTTTGGAGTCTAAGGTGCTTGAGGGCCTAAGAAGACATTGCGACGAACGCATAATGAAACTCGCATGGCTTGTGAGTGGTCCCAGTGGCTCTGGAAAGAGTACATGGATTCGCAAACGAGCGCACGAGCGTGGAGCACGACTGCTACGTCATGCTGTGCGCACAGATCGTAGTTTGAGAGAGGGTCGGCGATTTCTGTTTAGTCAGCATCGCTGCAAGGAGCCAACGATCATTTGGCTAGAAGGTGCGGATACGCTAACGACAGATGCGCAAGCATTTTTGCGACGGATTTTGGAAACAGCGTCTCTGAATGTAGAATTTGCTTTGGAAGTTCGTGATGAAACCACAATGAATCCTCCACTTCTCAGCCGCTGTCAGCAAATTTACATGCCTAACAAGAGTTTTCGCAAAGAGGCAGCGATCCAAGGTCTGGAAAAACGTGGCTACGCCGATCTCCGAAAGATTCGCCAGACACTGGAACATCGCATGAGTACGTGGAATCCTGGACTGACGGTGAAAAGCGTATGTGAGGCGATTCAAACGGCGAGATCCCAATCACTTCTTCCCGAAGTGCTGTTGGATTCTCTGTTGAAGCAGGCCAAGCCACAGGATCAGGTGGAGATATACAAACGGTTGGGAGAAGGTCAGAGTCCATGGCTTTTACTAACGCACGTTGCTCTACAGCGCGTTACGGCGCATCAAAAGGAAAATGAGGAAACCCTTAGAATTCATGGAGGGGCTTGATTCCGCGGCATCCGTCTACTCCGAGGCCAAGGGAGAGTACACGAAACAATTAACTCTGTTTATTGTTCCCGTGTTTCATCGTTTTTTCATGACATGTCTCCAGCAAGCAGCGACAGAGGAGCCTTTGGCGAAACGACAGCTCTGGAAATTTCAGGAGTTGTTGAGTCAGGTTCCCGAGTGGAATGTGGACAAAGTTCAGCGTGAGGTAGGTAAACTCAGCAGTGAAATTCAGTGTGATTATCTGGAAGAACTTGTCACGGCAGTCTTTATCGCACACACCAAGGTGCTGACTGCGATCCGTATAGGCAACAAAAACAAGCGTGTTCAAATCACGATTCCCAAATTGGAGCATTTTCTCCACAGAGCGCTGAGCGAATGCAGTCGTCTGCTGTGGTCGTCTGCATATCTGTTTCACGCAGATCTGCCGCCGATGGAGAAGCAGAAAAATCATCGCCAGGTGGAACAGCTACTTCATGAAGGAATTGCACAGGCCATTCGTGGTTTGCTTCCTGTCAAGAATATCCTGAAGGATTACCTGGCTGAACCTGAGGAGGAAGAGGAGAAGGATGACAAAGAGGATGACGACAAGGAAGACGAGAAAGAAGACGAGAAGGAGGAAAAGGAAGAGCCGAAGGTTGAGGTCAAGGAAGAGCCGAAGGAAGAGCCTATTATGGTAAAGGATGAGCCAAAGCCAGAACCTGTTCGTGAACCAAAGGTGGATGAACCTAAAGAGGAGCCTGTACCAGAAGTCAAGCCCGTCCCGGTCATAAAACTAGATGAGCCACCTGCTCAGTCCGCTCAAATCGCTCAGCCACCTACGTTTGTTGTCCAGACCGAGCCATCTGTGCAATTCACAGATTTCAACCAGGTGATTCAGCAGCGTGGAAATCAAACCCATATTGACTATGTCCAGACCACACATGAACCGCCCCCTGAGGACAATGGCATTGAATTCCTAGACGAGGAGTCTGAGCCGCTGTCTGACGTGGAGGATCTGAATGAACCTCCTGAACCCTTAAGTACAGATGACTTTGAAACGCTCCCGTGAACCCGATGCGTTTGATTTAAAGAAACCATTTCAGCCAAATCGTCAGAACAATGGATGTTGATCTGGCGAGTCCATCTTTATGGGTAAGTATGATGGTTGGTGCTGCCTTGCTCGCAAGTGTCAGCGCATTTTTACAGTCTCAACATGAAGACGCCAAGGAAGGATACACATTGAATACAAAGGCGCTTGTGCGTGATGGTCTTCTTGGTGCGATTTTTACCGCAATGGCGTGGACCCTTGTCCCCGAATCCATGCAATCCCTTACATCCTCTGTGACAACTGCAGCGAGCAGCGCTGCGACGACTGTCACGACAACTGCTGCTTCTGCCTCTGTCGCTGTAGCATCTGGCGATATTGATCTACAGATCGGCCCTGCGAAGTTTTAAAGCAACAGAGGAATAAACGGTCCTGGAATCGGCTGTTTTACTGCAAACACAGATAACATCTTTCTCGTGAGTTGGACATCTGGAACCCCGTCATGAACCGTGGCAGCAATGATACTGTAAAGTTCAAATCCTGGAAACTTTTCAGTGCCATCCTCGGCCTCCAAGATATTCGTCCCATCATCGCATTTCAGCCATGTCCACAGCAAATTAAACAGTGGATGAGCTGTCTCACGAACCTCCCAGTCCCCATCCTTTGTGATCAATGCTCCGCGAGGAAGCGCATCAGGAATTGTTGGGAACAGACCACGCACAAGACTACAGGACAGCCGACACAGATCAAAGCTCTTATTGGGAATTACTTTTGGCTTGTCAGGATCTTCAATTGGTCCAAAATTATACATGCCATCCGCATCATGATCTTCATCGTAATCACTGCCAATATACCAGTGGCCGTTGAGGAGGAAGATGGAGCGACCAAAATCTATGATTGTAAACAATTTTCCAAATGTGGGGACCTTCCACATTCGCCCATTGTTATCCTTGTAGACTAAGAATTCCTCCTCTGTCGTCGTCCACAAAACATTATTCGTGTGTAAATCATTGTGTGTCATGTTACAGTAGCGCTGGAGTTGGCTGAGTGCTGCACACACCTGAAACATCCACGCACCCCACTGGACTTCATGCGGAGAAGACTGAATAGGAACGCTGTCATCCGTTTCCAGCAAGGAATCCATAGTTCCCTCCTGTAATTCACAAAACATGACTGCAACAGGGACATTGTACAATTCCGCGTGAACCGTATACTCCTCTGAAAACGAATCTTCTGTGTCATCTGACGCTGTACTCAGCGTGCTGACTGTTTTGGGAGTCGCTGGTTTTTTGCGATTGACTGCAACTTTTTCCTCGTTTGTCGCAATACTTGCTTCCTCCAGATCTGCAAACGGTGCTGCATCTGTTTCGTCTGCGTCTAGATGTTCTGCACTCAGCGAAGACGTTTCAGAGGTGTCGTCCTCATCCTCACCCTCATCTTCCTCATCGTCCTCATCCTCATTATCTGTCAAAAATTCTTCGTCTGGTTTCAGTGTATTTTTGATTTCATCCATGCTTAGCACACGCCCTGTAGATTTCTCCACGATGCGAAGGCCAAATTCTTTCGCTTCCAGTCCTTCCCAAAACCAGCGAGTGAAGCGAATGTCTTCCAAATCATCCTCCAAGTTGTAGTAAAATTTGTCCACGAGTCCACGAAAGGATCCATACATCTCACAAAAGTGTGGAATCTTGTGCTGTAGTTTAAGTTTGCTGGCGAGACTGGTTGCGACGATATCCACATACGCTTGATTTTCAGGATCTGTAATTTCAGCTGGCTGCGTCATCCATAAAAAAGGTTGATTCGGCCGTTCCTTGAAGCGCATCCAGCGATACGCATCCAGCAAACTCATGATTTTTTGGTATGCATTCACGGTTTTCAGTTTCCCATCCTTTTCCACAGTGAGAACACCCGTGTGCGAACGCTCCGTATGCGGCGCCCATGCCTTGAGTGTATAGCCAGTATCAATATTCACAGGCTTTCCACGAAGTTTCATGGGAAGCACTTCCTTCGCAATGCTGATACAGTCCTCCACATGAGAAAACTCAGGACCAGGATTGAATGTGACACGACTTTCACGAACGTCTAATGTCATTTTCGTGGGTGCTACTTTTACTTGGCCTCCACCCTGTTTACGACGTGGCGGCATGTCTCCCCGGGTTTCAGTCTTTCTCATTGCCAACTTTCACGCGTTTAAAGACACCCCTTTTTTTGCGTTTGTTGCGTAGAAATTCTATGTCCATCGCCCCTAATCCTAATAGTCTTGCGGCGCAGAGTGTTCGGCTCCGCAAGTTTGACATGAAAATGATTCCTCAGGATGCCGTCTGTATCTTTATTGGCCGTCGCCGTACGGGCAAGTCCACGCTGGTAAAGGATCTCTTGTTTCATCACCAAGACATTCCTATGGGAACTGTGATTTCAGGTACAGAGGAATCAAACAGTTTCTACGGAAAAATCATTCCACCCATCTTTATCCATGGTGAATACAACCCTGCGATTTTGATGAATTTCGTCAAACGCCAGAAACTGATTACCAGCAAAATCCAGCAACAGGAAAATCAGCCTCGCCAGCCTGGTCAAATGGTCCAGCGCAGCCGCTTGGATCCACGCTCCTTTATGATTTTGGATGACTGCTTGTACGATGACAGTTGGATTCATGACAAGAATATCCGCTATCTATTCTTGAACGGCCGACACCAAAAGGTGTTCTTCTTGATTACTATGCAGTACCCCCTGGGTATTCCTCCCGTACTTCGTACCAACGTGGACTATGTGTTTATTCTTCGTGAGCCATATCATTCAAATAGAAAGCGCATTTTTGAGAATTTTGGGTCTGCCTTTCCCAACTTTGAGTTCTTCTGCCAGATCATGGACCAGTGCACGGAAAACTGGGAGTGCCTCGTGATCAACAACAACACCCGGTCCAACAAGTTGGAGGATGCGATTTTTTGGTACAAGGCCGAAATTAAGGGCGATTTCCGTATCGGCGCTCCTGAATTCTGGCAGCACAATGCCCTCCACTATCGCGACAAGGATGAAGAGGATGTCAATATGTATGACCCGACGGGTTCTAAGAAGCTGCGTGGCCCGCCCATTCTTGTGCGCAAGCAGTTCTAGGTCTCCAATAGGAAATGAAGTCTCTATGGTGTTCATTGGGATTTTTCGCATTTACGATTTTCCTTTCGTTTCTCTTCAATCGCTATGAGGCCTTTATTGGATCTCCGAATGCAGCACGCTGTGGTGTAGACCAACCGCCTTGTAGATTTGGTGAGGCGTGTATGAATGGATTTTGTGTAGAGAATACACCTCCTCCGTTGCCCAAGGATACAGGCCTTCCGGTTCTGCCATAAAACCTGCGTTCCATTAGAGAGAAATGGCACGTCGTGTTGCTATGGGCATTGTTGGCCTCTTTGTAGTCTTCTTGGTGATCCTGGCGGGTCTTCCGTATGTGACCCGCTTCTATCCTACGGTGAGTGGATTCCAGGACATGTCGTGTGAGCCTGGATTGAAGCCTTGCTCTGAGGGATATTTCTGTGAACAGCGCACCTGCGTTCCGATCCTTCCCCGCTATGACATTAATCGTGTTCAACCCAACGGAGCCTTTTAAGAAGGCTAGAATTCTATTCTGATAGAAATCATCTATTAGAATAGAGAATGGATGCTCTGAAAAGTATGTTTGGCATGACGCGGAAAAAGCCGCTCACGAGTCGGCCCCCCAACAATGCTGGCAATGCCATGCGTAATAACTCTGGAAATGCTCTTTTAAATGGAAATTTCTCTCTCAAAAATCCTCGGTTTGCCAATTTACGCACAAATAAACTAAAGCAACTTGCCAATCAAGCACTTCCTCAAGTGGAATCCTTATATTTCAAGTTGAAGGAAAAGCCATATTTACTCACAAATTCAATCTATCAACAGCAAAAAACAATTCGCAATAATTTGAAAGCAGCCTATAACAAATTACAGAAATCTGGCCAAGGAAATTATACAAATCAAATATCCCGTCTGTCATCTCTGAATTATGAGGGATTAAGAGGATCCAATGCGAGTTCTGTCTCACTGAATTCTCATTCTGGTGGTCGTAGATCTACACGCCGCAATCGTCGTTGCTTTTGCCGTCGTTAGTTCTTATTTCCATCACGCTCCATCTTGCGCTGAAGAGCCAGATCAGGAGCATCAAAGAGGCTGGCATGCTCATTCTTGCGATCCTCTTCGGTACCCACCACATTCATGATGTCCTTCTCCGTACGGACACCGCCCTTGACACCCTTGGCCTCACGAGCCGCAGGGTTCTGGCGGTAGAATTGCTCGCGTGCCTCCTCGTTCTGCTTGTACGTCTTCATGAGGTTGTTGAGTTCATCGTTCGCATACTCCTGGTCGGCCACCTCATGCGGGCTGGGATCCCACGCAAGCCACTTGCCAACCTCGGCCACAAAGATGTTGTGAACAGGGTCGTTGCGCTGGAGCTTCTTCGCACGTGCCGTCGCCTCCTCCTGTGTGCTGTAGCTGCCACGCACCTTCAGTCCACGAACCGTCGTCTGGAAATTGTTCTTGGCAAAGAACTCATCTTCCAGCTTCTTGCCCTGCGCAAACACAAAGTCATCATAGTTCTCCTTGATTGTAGTGCCGTTGATCTCCTTAGCATTCTCCTTCAGAAATCCCTGATACGCATCCAAAACCGTGTCTACACGGATACGTGCACTACGGCAAATGTCCGAAGCACCGCTCAGGTCCGCCTCCTGGAGACGAGTCGCCTCCGCATCCAGCTTGGCGTTAAAATCCAGAACCTGCTTGGCCAGGAACTTCTCTAGATTCTTCGTCTTCCAGTTGACCTCGTAAGATTTCAGGAACTGCTCAAAAAAGAATTGGTCCTTCCGAGCAAGCACCTTTTCCGGACTCAGGAAGCTCAAGAGAGTGTAGCGCTGCCCCGGGATCTCGTTATCTTCATCAAGAAAGTCCTCTTTCACACTGTTGGCTGCCATGTCTGCTCGTATAGACAATCTTAATTGACTAGTCTTTACGTGGGCCATGGGTTCATCCCGGAAACTCCGATCCCTACAGGAATTTTTTCAATACCCAGAGTATAGAAGACATGGACTTTAGCGTAGGTGAGTTTGTGAATCGTGCCTTGAAGTATCTGTTGGAGGGCCTCGCCGTGGCGGTGGCGGCCATCTACATCCCCAAGAAGTCCCTGCCTCTGGATGAGATCGCGGCTCTGGCGCTGGTCGCCGCGGCGGTATTTGCTCTGCTGGACGTGCTGGCCCCATCTGTGGGTGTGACGGCGCGCCAGGGTGCGGGCTTCGGTCTGGGTGCCAACCTGGTCGGCTTCCCCAGATAAACTAGCCAATTAGTTGTATAAGTCTTCTTATATTAGGCTCTTGGTGAGCCTGATATAAGATCTTTGCCATGAATAGAATGCTTCAGCGTACAGCTACATCTATTGCACCAGGGTTTACTGGATTTGGAGGATTTGGAGGTTTTGGTGCACCCGCTACAGCACCTAGTGGTTTCGGCGCACCTGCTGCAGCACCTAGTGGATTCGGTGCACCCGCTGCAGCACCTAGTGGAGGATTTGGAGGTTTCGGCGCACCTGCTGCAGCACCTAGTGGATTCGGTGCACCCGCTGCTGCATCTAGTGGATTCGGCGCACCAGCTGGTCCTGGAGGAACATTTGCGTCTCCCGCATCTCCAGCATATGGTGGATTTGGAGCGCCAGGTGCGCCAGGTGCTACACCTGGTGGGTTTGCCTCGCCCGCATCTCCTGGTTTTGGAGCACCTGCTGCTACAGGAACAGGATTCGGAATCTTTGCCTCGCCCGCATCTCCTGGTTTTGGAGCGCCAGTACAAACAGCTATTTCATTTGCTCAAGGTACTGGAGTTGGTAGTGGGCATTCAACCTATAAACCGTTTCGTGGTACTCATGGTGCAAATACATTTAGTCAACAATATGGAACACAAGCGCCAGGTGTATCTCCAACCAGTGGTGCATATGCGGAGGCACTTCGTGAATCACGTCTTGGTGCTCCTCGCGAAGCACCAACCATGTTTGGACAAGTCCAAAACTGGTGGCATGGAACCAGAAGACAAAATTTGCCTAAAGGACAATATTATGCTCAAAATACTGGAAGACTATATTCACCACAATCAGCTGTAGCTGCTGGTCAACAGATGGCCCAACCTCAGTGGCGTGGATGGGGTGGTAAAAAATCCACCAGACGCCATAAGAAGAGAAAGTCTACAAGACGCCGTGGCCGTGGCCGCAAGTGAATACTACATGGGGCCTTTGGGAATAAACATATGTTTCATTGTATTGTAAATACATTGATTATTTGCCAAAAGCATTCCTCTATCGGTTGTAATACTTCTTCCTCGCGGGTCAATCCACACTTCTGAGGAAATGTATCCATTTGGTACAAAGTTCTGATCAGGATTTGTCTTCAACTCTGCATCAGGAGTCTTGAGTTCCCATCCTTTTTCAGGAGCAACACACACAGAATTATCCGTGTTAAATCCTACAGTGTCCCAGTTTCCAGGAAATTGGTCTGTGTAATAAATGGCAGTAAAGTTTGGAAGTTTACTGACTACACCTTTGGCTGAGTAATTCTTCTTTGTATATTCACTGTAATGATACGCAAAGTACTGACCATTTGGACTAATCGCACAATACTTCCCATTCATCTGTTTATGAGTGAGCCATTGGCCTTCTGTAAAGGTATCAGTCTCTAGATCCCATTTGATGAGTTCCCACTCATCACGTTGGAGTCCACGACGAAGAATTGCAACAATTGGTGCATCACGCGCCTTGTACAAGTATAATTTAGGAGTTGGCATCTCTATATACTTGTACAAGGCGATCATATGTCAATTTTTATCTGCTGCATGCTGTATTGTACAGCACACCATTATTCTGATTAAACCCAGATCCTCCAAGATTATAGGATAATTGTAGGACACCATCCACTCCGCCATTAAAATAGCGAACTTCCACAGGTGTATATCCAGGGATCAGTTGTAATACAGCAGATGTATCCGTTGTAGAAGAATGGTTTGTCCAATTATTGATAACAGGTACACCGTTTAAGAATACAGCCACACCGTCGTCGGAAACTGTCCGAAGTTGAACAGTTGTTGCTACAGGGGTATAAATGTATCCCTTGGCAATGACACCTGTATTGAAGTAGGTGGATGTACCAGGAAATCCGTTGTTGAAATTGATGGGATAGGCCCCAGGAGTTCCCTTTTCAGTGCCCCAATCCGCACCAGGTGGGCCATAAAAATTGGGAATTACACCACTTGTGATATTGTAAAACCGACAATACAAGTTTGGTTCGTATTGTTGTCCAAGACCCACTTTACCAAGTTTACTTTGCATGCGCTCCCAGTCGCTACGATACTGATAGGTCTGACCAGTCGCCGCATCATAGTCCACCTTGAATTGATAGGTCGCATTCGCGCCCTTTTGGAAGGCTAAATTGTTAAAGATAACGCCACGGTCCGTCATTCTATTGAGATGCCGAAGTATTTTTGCCTTGGAGTGTACTCATCTGTGTGAATACAGCTCCTACACTAAACATGCTCTTCCGTAGTCCCACAACAAAACTCATTGGAACCTTGTGGCGGGCAGCAATCTCTTCTATGGCAACCAAGTGGTTCGTTTCCTTCACATGTGACAACCAGGTATCCCCAAAATGCTTGCGATATGCGGCCATCAAATCTACCATGACAGCAATCCGTTTGGACTCTGGGATTCCACCTCCATCCATTCCTAGTTGTTCCTAGTGCTTAAATTCTTGGATCTAGGCGCATTAAATACTGCGGATAAACTCCCAGGACATTTCTCGACAAATATGCTCCCAAACCTTGCTCTGTTGATAGAGTTTGTCGCGATTTTTCAGCAACGGGAAACTTGCGAGAAATTCATCCAATTCCAAAAGTTCGCAAAATTTATACAAGACGTATGAATATGACAGGAAATTTCTGCGATTTTTGGGACAATGTTTCTGGAACGATGGCTGAATTTCCTTAAACATGTGACGAAGACGCTCTTCAGTTTCACGATCCATGACTGGCGCAATGCTGCCATTCAATCTGCTGATAATATATGGGATGTGATCATACTGACGATTCAGTTTCAGTTTACGTAGCACTTCACGCATTTGACGATATTTGAGATTGGTAAAATCAGTAATCCGCTGCTTTTTGAGTTCCGCGACGATTTGATCAAACACATCCTGGGGAATTTCTGTGCTACCCTTGGCTTGGAACTGCGCCAGCAACTCATTAAAATGGTTAATACGCTTGTAGGCGTAATAACTGCTTTCACGAGGCGGATCCTTATAACTCGGCCGATCGCTATCAATGAGCATGAATTCCGTCATGCCGCACTCTTCACAATACAGCATTGCCTCGTTTTGACTAAACAGCATATCTGCGCCACATTCTGTGCATTCCCCAGACATGTCATCCAACTCATTTGACTTTTTGATATAGTCAGGATTAATTTTCAGCAAATACTGTTCCAGCAACATGTCACGACTCAGTCCTTGCTCCTTCTTGCCCTTCTTCTTGGGCTTTTGCTCAACTTGCGGATCAGGTTCCTGAGTCGCAGCACTTTCTAATGCACTCAGCACATCTCCAGGTTTTCGCTTTGCCTTTTGGACATGATCCCCAGATGCACCTGACAAGATTTTATCCTGAATATCGTAATAATCAAACAAAATCCCACCAGTGTCCAAGAGATAATCATAGATACGTTCGCCGTTTTTCTTTGTATCATATTCCTCTTTGAGTTTAATCAGCTGATTTTCCAATTGACCACGTACAAGATCATCTTGAGTTGCTTCTATTTGAGATTGTAGTTCAGCTACCTCCTCTTTCAATTGGAACGATTCCTCCTGCTCCTCTTGTATCCGTTTCAGTTGGAATTGATGCATAACGTCAAGGGTTGTACGTTCTTCAGGGTTTCCACGTTTTGTAGGCTTCATTTTGAAGAAGCCTTCGTTGGTTCCCGACATGATTCTAGGCTTCAACCCGTGCTGTGTTTAAGCACTACGCCATTGTGCGCGCCAAGAATCCCAAAAGGATTCCCGGTGAATCAACTTTGGACGTCGCGGTTGGAAACCGCCTAAACTTTTTTTCTCAGCCATGGGTATAGCAAGATGACAGGAGGTGGTTTGATGCAGCTCGTCGCATACGGTGCTCAGGACGTTTACCTGACGGGTAACCCCCAGATTACGTTCTTCAAGGTGGTGTACCGCCGCCACACGAACTTCGCCATGGAGTCCATTGAGAACCCTTTCAATGGTGCGCCTAACTTCGGCAAGAAGGTCACCTGCACGATCCAGCGCAACGGTGACTTGATCTACCGCATGTACCTGCAGGCGACTCTGCCCAAGGTGACGCTCCAGACGTCTGACGGCTCTGGTGCCCAGTTCCGCTGGCTGAACTGGCCTGGCCACAACCTGGTCAAGTCCGTGGAGATTGAGATCGGTGGCCAGCGCATCGACAAGCAGTACGGTGACTGGCTGCACATCTGGAACGAGCTGACCCAGGAGGCGGGCAAGCAGGCTGGCTACGCCAAGATGGTTGGTAACGTGCCCAAGCTGGTGAACGTGCTGGTCCAGGGTGGTGAGGACTGCGACGCCGACTGCGGCTCTGGTGCGCCCAACTCCTCTGACGAGGTGCAGAAGTGCGCGCCCGAGTACACGCTGTACATCCCTCTCCAGTTCTGGTTTAACCGCCACCCTGGTCTGGCGCTGCCCCTGATCGCCCTCCAGTACCACGAGGTGCGCATCAACCTGGAGTTTGAGGACCTGCGCAACATGTGCTGGGAGTACGCGCCCCAGGTCACCAGCAACCCCCACGTCATCCGTGACCGTGTGGCGAACGCTGGTCTAGTGGCTGCGTCTCTGTACGTGGACTACATCTACCTGGACACGGACGAGCGCCGCAAGTTCGCCCAGGTGGCCCACGAGTACCTGATTGAGACCCTGCAGTTCACGGGCGGTGAGTCCATTACGTCCACGGCGAACAAGATCAAGCTGAACTTCAACCGCCCGTGCAAGGAGCTCATCTGGGTGGTGCAGCGCGACTCGTTCGTTTCCTGCGACGACACAGTCATCAACCCCTGGAAGGGCCAGCAGCCTTTCAACTACTCCGACTGGTGGGACCGCGCCGTGCTGGAGTCTGGTTACAGCGTTACCCGCGTGGAGGGCATGGCGGGCAACAACCCCACGGTGACGGCGCTGATCCAGCTGAACGGCCACGACCGCTTCACGGTGCGCGAGGGTCGCTACTTCAACGAGGTGCAGCCCTTCCAGCACCACACCAACATCCCCGCGACTGGCATCAACGTGTACTCGTTTGCCCTGCAGCCTGAGCAGCACCAGCCCAGCGGCACGTGCAACTTGTCTCGTATTGACAACACCACGCTGCTCCTGACGATCTCGGCGAACGCGGTGGGTGCGACGACCTCCTCCACGGTCCGCGTGTATGCGACGAACTACAACGTGTTAAGAATTATGTCTGGCATAAACAAGGCTAAGAAACTTAGGCAATTCAAGTCTAATGGTTCAAGCCTGGTTTCGCAATGTGCTTAAAATCACCGCGAACCTCCTGTGCCAAAGAGTCGGCTGCCATAGAAATATGGACAAACAGTATTACCGGCTAGTGGTGAGTTTTACTCACTGCAAAACGACCTGGTTGCGGGAAACCCCTAAAACCTTTGCTACTACCTTCAATTGGAAACTCTTGAAGGAATCCAGGGTAATGACCTCGGACATAGTAAAAACGCAAAGGATATTACAATGGGCAATCCGCAGGCTAGAACCTAACTCCGCTATGATAGGACATGGTTCAGTCTCAGAGACTGCAAAGGCGTTGGCGAATAATGACGGTCTAATCAACCTGAATTCGCTTAAGGTACAGTCCACCCTTCTTGGAAACTTGAAGGATACCTCTTGGGGAGGTCTTGCATTTTCTAACTAAACAGATTTCTTATACAATTACCCTCATGGTTGTTGTATTTTGATACTGTTAGTGAGATTTTAGCGTAAAATTGATTACAGTTATATTATCAAAACTTTGTAAAAAGTCTTGATAAGAATGTCTGATACCATATGTAAATCACTTATTGAACAAGGTCCTACAAAAGGGTCGCAATGTTCAAGAAAAGCAAAACTTAATGGTGTATGCGGAAAGCATAAACGTCAACTGTTACTTCAAGAAGTATATAAATTACAAAAACGAATTTGTGATGATGGAAAAAGAGCATGTAAAAACTATACAGAAAATAATAAATTACTTTGCGAGGAGTGTTTACAAAAATGTAGAGAATATGATACTAAGCACTATACAGCCAAAAAACAGTCTGGACAATGTTTGGATTGTGGAACAAATCTTGATAGATTTGTATTAGGATTACGAGATAAAAAGGTTCAACGATGTGAACAGTGCTATGAAAAAATGAGGACTGTGGAAGAAAATCGCGAAAGAGATGAAAGAAATTATAAAGCAGAACGAAAGAAAAATACAGAACCACATTACAGACTCTATAAAAAAGGAGCGTGTCAACGTAATTTATGGTTTGATTTAACTATTGATCAATTCACCAAACTTGTAAATAAACCCTGCTTTTATTGTAATACGTATATTGATAATGAAGTTATTGGTATTGATAGGATAGATTCTGAATTGGGATACTCATTGGAAAATTGTGTCCCATGCTGTGATATATGTAACTTTATGAAAAATGATATGAATGTAAAAGACTTTCTAACCCATATTTCTAAAATTGCAAATACCATGAATACACTTGAATGTAAGTTGAGTTTAATTCAATTAGATACTAGTGTTATTGATCAATTAAAAAATACACACAAAAGTTATGTTCGTCCAGCAAAAATTGTAGACTTATATATGAAACAGAAGTTGAATGATTATATCAATGTATGTAAACTGGAAAATAGGCATGAATCAATTATAAGTGGTTTAGAGAAAGTATCTGCACAAAAGATGAAACGAAAAGAATTTAATGAATATTTGAAATCATTGCTTAAATTATACGAAGATTGAACATAGTTCTATTAATTATTTACTGATCTAATACTAGAAATGAACCTCGGATTCCGCCTTGTCAAAATGGCAGATATTACTTCTTGACAGCCAAATTCTTTGATAAGTTTATTGTCCCTGAGAACAAACCAGACCATAAAGAATCAACTGCGCAAAAAATCTTGAATGCGATTTTGTATGTGTCACTCACCTCTGTCGCGATATATCTTTTGCGAAATATTGTGGAGATTATCCCATCCCCATTTGAAGGAATCTATGGACTCAAGCATGGACGGGTTCATGAACTTCTAGAGGCGCCGATTTTGATTTTTGCCATCTTTTATTATCAACACCATTTGGATGAACATCTGAAAGAGATTTATTCTCTCTTTTAGTAGATGCGTCGTTGGGGGAAACTGTTGTTAGGACTGACAGCCGTAATCCTCCTGGGATTTTTGTACTATAACATGAGCAGTCCTCTCGCCATTGGCCCTGAAGAAGCCAAGGCTAGATTGAAGCGCGGAGAATTTGACGCTGTTGTGGATGTGCGTTCTGATGCTGAATGGAATACAGGTCATTTTCCTTTAGCAATTCATATTCCCTATCAGCAAATTCCACAAGTTCTACCACAACGCGTGCCCCAAAAGGATGCGAGAATCCTACTGTATTGCAATACATCTACCCGAGCGCGTATGGCTGCTGAGGCAGCACAAGCGATCGGCTACAAGAATATCCGTTACTTGCTGGGAACACACAGAAATATTATGCCTGAGTAGAATGAGCCAGCGTGAGTGGGCCAAGTATTATTTGGAGTCTAGACAAGCACCTGAAAATGAAGAGTTGGGATGGTCAACAGGTGCACAACAAGCTACTGGATCCTACTCTAGACCAGGTTCTCCTTCTTCGGATCCTGGAAGCCCTTCATCTCCCCGAGAATTCAATAAGAATAAAATGCTCAAGGCAAGTTTTGCGTCTGTTGGCAAATCTGTCATGCGCAAACGTCGGACGCGGCGTTCTCGTCGCAATCGCAAGACACGCCGCTACCGCCGTTGAAGCGTATGTCCCTTATACAATCGCAACAAATCTGCATCTCCTGCATTCAACTCTATCGCATATGCTGCTGGCACATACGATGGAATTGACGGACACTCGCCTTCTGACCCACATGGATTATTATCATAGGAAATATGAACGATGCGATATAATTCATCCAACCAAACGATATCTAGAGGAAATCGCATATCCTTCATCCACATGGATTTGGGTCCTCCGTATCCAAAGATGAACAAGAGACCTGTTCCACGAGGAAGACTCGGCCGTCCACTCAGACCCTTTCGGAGTGCGTCACGACTTTCCACCACTTCTACACGGAATTCAATCCCTATAGGCGTAATCAAGGTAATCTTGTCACCGTCTTTCATCTAGAGTAGACTGTACATATCTTTTTCACTTTCCCATACGACATTCAAATTGCTGACATAATCCTGATAATCTGTTGCTTTGGACGTTGTCTTGTCCAATCCAAAGAGCTGGCAAAGCGCCTTGATCCGTCGCTGGAGTGGTCCGCCGCTGACTTGTTTGCTGACATGTTTCCACTTCCACTCAAACTGAAGGGCAGCGCGTTCATGAGGAAATCCAGTCACATGGCAAATCCGAATCCATTGGCGACCTGCTGTTGCCTTTGCGCCTCCCGATTGAAGTCCATTATGCTGTTGAAGACGTCTATCTATATCCAGTGTGGCACCTATATAGGTTCGTCGTGACCCGTCTGTAGATTCTAAACAATAGACTTTCCACATTCTAATTAGGATGCCGAAGCGAACCTTTACACGCAAACGCGGAGGTGGATTCTTTAATACAGCGAAAAAGACATGGTCAAAATTAACTGGTACAAGCCGTGTGGAACCCGTGTATCTAAATACTAATTATGCAAATGCTCTTCCACCTGTGAATCGCCCTGTGACAATTGAACCAAGGGCGACCCCGAAGCCAAAACGTGGATGGTTTAGTAGTATCCGTAATACAGTACGTATACCATGGAGGACTAGATCCGCTGCACCTGCTGTTTCTGTTGCTCCAGCTCCACAGAAAAATTATTCTATGGAAAAATACAATACGGGAAAAAATTCTATTCAAAAAGAGTTGTATTTTGTTGGAAAATCGCTTGGAGGAGAATTTCCCCATGTTCCAGAAAATCAACCCGTACCGTATTTAACACCAGATGAAAAGCATTTGCTTCGTGAGCGCCTTGTAAAATATGGAATTCCAAGACTTCAAGCAAGTGAGCGGTCTCGTACACAAGAACAAAAGAAGATACAAGATGATCTTCTCATTCAGACTGTATTTGGCCACGACCCCAACAATTTTAGAGATAGATTCAGGACTTGGTCGCATGAACGTTCCGCAGTTCCTGGAAAAAGGCCTAATCCCATGCAAGGATCATTTGATCGTCTCCTTGCATCATTGTATTATACCGATCGTGAACTTGATTATTTAGGAAATTCATGGGATCTTGGGGGTAAATGTACACTTGATAGTTTTACTGATACAGCAAAGTCCCTACAGGATCTAAAAGCATGTGTTGCGAGTGCAAACACGATAGATTTTTTGGACACTTCTAAAATTCCACGAGAACCATTTTCAGATGAATTCTATATCATTCTTCACCCGCACTATTTTTCAACCCCTGGATTTCAGCGAGGAATTAACAGATTTTATCCAAATAGAAAACATTTTCAACGGCAGATTCAATTACGACTCCTTACAGCCCATAGCAGTATTGTTGACGCATTCGCCAACAAGGGTGTCATGCTCGTTCACCCACGTCTTGGATGGATTCTTCAGCGCGATGCACCTGAATTGTGGACGATGTCATACGACTTACCTTTTGCTCCCAGTCAAAAACCATCAAATATACTGAGTGGAAACCCACCCAACTATAATGCAATTCGTGAGGAATCTAAGCTAAATAAACTTCTTCGTGTGATTGTGCTGACCCTTCAAAAGTACACAATTTTGCGTCGCTGGGCATGGACAAAATCACCACTATGGTGTTCAGATGTCTACGAGACACCATTTATGCGTCTTGCTCCTGAGCTCCTACGTCCTGATCTTCACGGAGACCTCTATGAATTTGATCTCAACCAGTTCAATACTGAACTCTATGACAACCAGATTTGGGCCGCTGGAACAACCATTGCAAGAAATTTGGATCACCTTCAAACCGATACACGTTTCCATGCATTATTTGATGTAGATGAAGAGGAGCTGAGTAATCCTTCCTTCCCATGGATGATTGAGGAAACCCGCCAAGCAGAAATGAGAATCCCTATTCCACCGCTTCCTGAAATGGAAGAAGAGTATGAACGTTCTGTTGGAGGACCCGCGTCATTTGCTGGATCGGTTGGTCCTGGTAGATCCTTTGTTGGATCTGTCGGCTCTCCTCGTTCTCCATTCGCAAGTGCTGTAAATTCTGCTGTACTTCGCCACGCATCCTTTGCTTCAACAGCGCGTACAAGACGCAACCGCCGTAATCGCAAGTAAAAATTGAAGGGAACCGTCTCCCAAAGACAAGGTAGAAACCATGCTTCGTCTTTGTGATCTCTCCAAGCCGCCCGAGCATACCGTCACGGACTATGCCCAGTCGTATTCCTTTCCACTTGACATCTTTCAAGAACACGCCATCTCTGCGATTGACCAGGGCCATAATGTCCTCGTCTGTGCTAAAACTGGCTCTGGAAAAACGCTCGTGGCAGAGTACACCATCGCACACTGCCTCCGCAAAGGGCTCCGCGTCTTCTACACGACTCCTATCAAATCTCTGTCCAACCAAAAGTTTCATGATCTGAAACAAATGTGGCCTGGGCAAAATCAAGTGGGAATCATGACTGGCGATATCAAGTTCTGTCCTGATGCGCAAATTGTTGTGATGACAACGGAAATCCTTCGCAATCTGTTATACAAGAAAGGTACAAGCACTGAACACGTGGGCTTGACTGCGGGCATGACGATTGAAGGCCTCGGTGCAGTAGTCTTTGATGAGTGCCACTATATCAATGACAAGGACCGTGGAAAAGTCTGGGAAGAAACTATGATCCTCCTCCCTAAGGAGGTTCAACTGATTCTTCTGTCAGCAACCCTTGACAAGCCAGAGTTCTTTGCAGAATGGCTCGGTGAACTCAAAGAGACTCCGTGTCATCTGATCCAAACCCAGTTCCGTGTCGTTCCCCTCACACACTATGTGCTTCGTGGAACTCAGCTCGCAACGATCATGGATGCCAAGGAAGTCTTCTATGATCAGACCTACTCAGATTGGCTCAAGGGTCGTGAAAAGGCTGTGAAGGATCATGAAGACTACCAGCGCAAAGTTGCGAGGGAGCGTCGCGCTGGAACCGAGGGACCCATCTCAGGAAAGACGCGGCCAGTCTCCTTTGGACACCAACTCAACGAGTGTATTCGCATGCTCAATGAAAAGGAACTTCTGCCAGCGCTCTGCTTTCACCTCAGCCGAAAGGGATGTGAACAGTTGGCCAATCGTACAGAGGAGACGCTCATTGATTCCAGCGACGCCGCTATTGCGCAGCGCATCTTTGACTACCACCTCAGACATCACAAGGAGAAACTGGAGACGCTTGCACAATACCATACGCTCCGCCGCCTCGTCACCAAAGGAATCGCCTTTCACCACAGCGGTGTTCTGCCTCTGCTCAAGGAGATCATTGAACTGCTCTTCACCAAGGGATATATCAAACTCCTGTACTGCACGGAAACCTTTGCAGTAGGGATCAACATGCCGACCAAGACGGTCATCTTCACGGGTCTTTCCAAGTACGATGACTCTACGGGTGGCATGCGCTTCCTCCGTACTGACGAATACATCCAGATGGCAGGGCGTGCTGGCCGTCGTGGCAAGGACCCTATTGGCACTGTCATTTATATTCCTGAGCGTGAACCGCCTAGCACGGCTGAGATGCGTATCATTCTCAAAGGTGGTCGGCCTCAGATTCACAGCCGCATGGACTTTCACTATGACTTTCTCCTCAAGACATTCCAGTCCGAGTCTCTGCGCTGGCGTGATGTTCAGGAGAAGACGTATTGGTATCGCCAAAAGAAGTGTGTGTTGGAGGGTGAGCGCAAGGACCAAGCCAAACTCAAGGCAGCACTTGCAGAAGTCAAGCTAGAAGAGACGGCTCGCTTGGCTCTAGAGGAGGAAGCTGCGCTAGTGGAGCAAGTTGCAACGCAAACGAACGCCAGACGCAAGGCTGCGCAGCGTTCGCTGGATCGTTGGCGCGAGGAGCACAGCGGTCCGCAGTGGGAATACGCGAAACGGCAGTATGCGGAGCGCAAACGCTTATCCGCAGAGCTATACGCATGCGAACGGACCATTCGCGAACTGGAGGAGACAACTGGAAACGCCGAGGATTGGATCCACATTCTCAAAAAGACGGATCTCATGACTGAGGATGAGAAGCTCACCACGTATGGTATCATGGCGACGGAGTTTAACGAGGGTCATCCCCTTCTCTGCAGCGAATTCTACCGCCGTGGTCACTTGGATGCGCTAACGCCCGAGGAGTTGCTTGCAACCATGGCGTGTCTGCTAGAGGAGGCTGAGCGTGATGCGCCTCCCAGCATTCACGAACTCAAGGTTCCAGCCGCGGTCAAGGAGGGGATGCGGAATCTAGAGGCATGTGTCCACAAATTCACCAGAGAAGAGGCTGAACTTGGTATCTACAGCCCTGAATCCTATTGGCAACTCAGCACGTCATGGGTGGAACCCGTATGGCGCTGGCTTCAGGGAGAGAATGCGAGTACCATTTGTGGAGACTATGGACTCTTTGAAGGCAACTTTGTAAGAATCATTCATCAGATTTCCAATCTAGCTGAGGAGTGGAATGCGGCAGCGACTCTCATGAGTAACGTAACCTTCTTGGACAAGGCGCGAGATGTTCAGGTGAAACTGTTGCGTGATTTCATGGAGTCAGACAGCCTCTACCTCCACCTCTAAGATTAAAGACAGCAATCATTGTTTGTCAAGATGGAGACCTTTGCAATTTTTCACGAGTACACGGATTATGCGATTACTCCTGAAGAGAGACACAGCAAACGCATCAAATTGGAGCCGCTGATTTTTGATATTCTCAAGGCCAAATATGGAAAATCACTGATGTTTTCCTGGAAGGGAAATCGGATTCCAGCGGCAGGGACAACTCCCAAAACGGCTGTGATTGTGGAATCACGTATTCATCCAAACTTGCAGTTTTTGTTACATAATCTAGCCTACTACTGTCGTGAATGGCACATTGCCATAGTGTGTTCCAAAGAAAATCTAGAATACTGCCAAATCATTTCCGAACACAATAAGGATGTTATTACATTTTTGCCGATTTTTAATCCACCTGGATCTGGAGAAATCGCGAAACAATCCTACAATGCGCTGCTCAAGAGTGCTGACTTTTACAGCCAACTTCCTGGAGAATGCTTTCTGATTGCTCAAACAGATTCCTATTTGAAGCGCCACATGCCAGATACGATTTTACAGTTTGATTATGTCGCATCTCCGTTTTCATGGGAAAAGGATCATCAGGGAGGAGGTATTTCTTTCCGGAAAAAGTCAGCGATGCTGAAGATTTGTCAGGAATCCAAGCGCCAGATTGAGAGTGAAGATGTGTTTATCAGTTGTAGTGCGACGGACCTAGGACTCAAGAAGCCGAAATGGGAAGAAGCGCTGAAATATTTCTGTGAATCCACGCTATTTGCTGGAACAATTGGTGTTCATCAATGGTGGACCTTTTTGCGCCATGTTCCTGGAACAGAACAGTGTCGTCAGGTATTTCATGCACTGCTGACTCTGGAACTCTAAGACTAGAGAATGCCGCACATCTTGAACGGTCGTCCAACACAAGAACCCTTAAATCGTGAACAGCAGGCTCAAGCGTTTGAGGCTTTAAAACGTAATTATGGGCAACAAGATGCTCCACAGGCCCCTAAATTTCCAGTGGAGCCTGTCAAGGAGACAAAACTCAGTGAAAATGAGCAGTTGAAGACTCTTCAGCAACTCATGAAGGAACGTGGAATGCCAGAGACAGCAGTTGCCAAAGTGGAGGAAAAAGTTCAGGAAAATCACACAAAAGAGACTATTAAGCAATTCTATTGCCGCCACGTATTTCAGCGTGTCCAAGCATCCTTTTTGGGGATGCCCGTCCGAACAAAGATTTGTAGTAAATGTGGACTTGTCAAGTAAAAAATGAACAGTGATTTTTAGCATAGATACGCAGAAATCATGAGCCTCCAAATCTACATGGGTCCGATGTTTGCTGGAAAATCCAGCACGATCATTCGTCTTGTCAATCGTTATAAAAGTATTGGCAAGAAGATTTGTCTGGCAACCTTTGTGGGAGACACACGATACAATGATGACCTCTATCTGTGGAATCATGACGCGCTGAAACTTCCGTGTGAGCGCTGGTCCACGCTAAACTCACACCGTGAAGATGAAGTCGTTGTCAACTCTGAGATTCTGATTCTTGACGAGGCACAATTCTTCCCAGATCTGAAGGACTTTGTTCTATGGGCTGTGGAAACAATGGGAAAACATGTGATTGTCGTTGGACTTGATGGTGACGCAGATCGCAAACCGTTTGGGCAAATCCTAGAGTGTATTCCTCTGGCAGACGATGTCTTCAAGTTGAAGAGTTTCTGCCGCAAGTGTTCAGATGGTACAGAGGCACTCTTTAGTTATTGTATGGCGAAAAAGACAGAGCAGGTCCAAGTTGGCGGCGCAGAATTGTACATGCCTCTGTGTCGCAAATGTTTCGTGACATCCTATAGAGATGCCTCCTCCACCGCTTGAAATTCCTCCGCTAAATCTTGGCAATGCACTTTTTGCGGCATCTCCTCGTCGTGTACGAGGAAACGGGGGAGTTACAACCCCTACCGCACCAAATCGGGCAAATCGGAACAATGCTGGAGATCCAGAATCTCTTTCAGGAGGTTCCCGTACAAGAAGAAAGCAGCGGAAATCCAAATCTCGTCGCAGACGTCGCGGAACTCGCCGTTCTTAGGAATCCATAAGTGGTTCATTCAATGGTTCGTAACTTTCAGGTCTTACCAGTCTATTCCATGTTTGCTGCATACGGCCAAAGCGTGTCATGATCGCGTCCAACTCGCTATCGGTTGATTTGTGTTCAACGAGCATTTTATAGACATGTTTGAATTCCTGCTCTTCGGATGCATAGTATTGTTGTTGTGAATACGATGGTTTTTTCTTGATTGTATTCACAAAAAATTCAAGTGCCGTTACTCTTTCTTTTAGGAATTTCTTATACTCATCATATTCTTTTGGACTAGGAGGGACATGAAAAAGACTTGAGACAATTCCCATTTAGCGTACTAGTGTATGTTAGGTTTAGGTTCTACTTGCCCTTCAACGTCCCGTTGAACCGAACTCGCTTTGCTCGCAGGGATCTACTTGCCAGTAGATCCGAACCCGCCTTCACCTCGCGCGGTCTCATCTAGTTCAGACTCTGGGCGTAGACGCACACGAGAAATGTATCCCATGTCTGGCGCAAGAACCTGAAAGAGGCGAGTTTCTGCCGTAATTTTAGCACCATGAGGATCATTACTTAGAACAGCTCCCATTAGCACGCCACGATATGACCGGTCAATAACTCCAAGAGAATTGGCTTGACGAACACCACTCTTCCAGATGCTGCTACGAGGAGCTAGCCAGAAATGGCATGTATCTTCTTCCCATACAGGGCTTCCATAGACTGGCGTTGCCTTGATCATACGGGCCTTGACACCCAAATCAAGTAGTGTAGCATTATTAGGATATACACTCTGCTCTTTCACACAATACAGATCCACACCAGCATTGTCATTGTTGCGCTTAATATCAGTGCCACCGAGCCACGCAACATACTTGTCCCAGTTACCCTCCGTAGGAAATAGTTCAAGAGTATATTCAGCAGCCATATTGTCCTCTGACTGCTTCTTCAGCGGCAGGAGCATTCCATTTTTTCGTCGCCACATTTGCCCAAGAACTGGTTGCCTTCCAAAAGTCGCGAAGAGCAGCTGGATATTCCTCCGTCCATGTCATTGCGCCGTGGAATGCGACACGGTCAAAGTGTTTCAGCCCAGGAGGAAATGTCACAGACATGAGATTTCCAGACCAGCCCTTACTTGTGACCATGAGAAACCCCCATTCGCCAAGATAACTCGGAATATTCACCTTGAATGACACACGATTGTATGCAGGATCCTTGTATTCCTGCTTCATAAATTCAGCGATAGGCACGGCAGGAGTATCACGTCCTTTTGCCACCAGACCAGCATTGATACAGATACCACCTCGCGGAGCCAGCAGAGGTTTGCATGCCTTCAGTAAGTCCTTCATGTACTGGACACTTTCTGCTTCATGCGGGTCCAGCAGATCAATAAAGATTGCGTCGTAAACGGGATCCGTGCAAACGCGTAGATATCCGAGCGCATCGTCTGCAATCACTTGCACACGCGGATCCTCGTACGCACCGCCATTCCAGTATTTACCTTCGGTCTTGAAATACTCGGTCAGTTTGACATCCCAGTCCACTTGTTCTACGGATTCAACACTGGGCCAACGCAGCACTTCACGGAGCATACAGCCTTCCGCACCTCCAAGAATGAGCACACGCTTCGGTTCGCGCGTACCAGAAAGCAGCGAATGCACCATGTATTCATGATACATGGATTCGTCTAGGGTGCTGCTCTGGAGTTGATCATTGATAAATAGGCAATCGCCATCTTGCTGTGTACGCATGACAATCCAATCTTGAAGAGGACTGGTTCCATTGGCAAGAATATCCCCAATGTAGGCAATTCCCTGCTCAGGATCTGATTTTTCCACGATTTGTTTCATTCTTGATGTCTTGCTGTATACCGTTTAAGTAAAAATGGATCTCCATTTTTTTGTGCCAGAGGGTACTAGGAATGCGGGTACAATTTACAAGCGACATTCATTTAGAATTTCACAACAATGTCCCACGCAAGGATGACTATTTCCTGCGATTTGTGACACCCTGTGGCGCTGACATTCTGGTTCTCGCTGGAGATATTGGATATCCTGAGATGCCAATCACACGACAGTTTCTCAGTTGGGCATGCGCCAACTGGAACCATGTGATCTGGGTTCTTGGTAATCATGAGTATTACAATAAGGATCCGTCGTACAAGTGGAACAAACCCTATAAGAAGACCATGTGTATTACGGAGAAGCAGTCGCTGGCACAAGACTATATGCTTGAACTGAAGAATCTCTGTGTGCTTATTAATAACAGTATTGAATTTCCAGAATTTCCTGGATATGTCTTCTTGGGAACGACACTTTGGACGACACTCAAGCCAGAACAATATACGAGTTTACAGCACGAGTTGGCTGACTTTACCTATATTCAGCACGATACACGTGAGTCCTTCAATCCCACACATTGGTCTATGCTTCACAAGGAAGATTATGACTTTCTTCAGCACGGGCTAGATTCTGCCACTCTAGAAGGTAAAAAGGCGGTTGTCATTACACACTACTTGCCTACGTATCGCATGATCTTGCCTCAATACCATGATTCACCAATCAATCATGGATTTGCAGCCAAATGTGATGTGCTATTGGAGCATCCTGCGACAGCTGGATGGATTTGTGGACACAGTCATGGGCAACTGGATTTACCTGTAAACAAGACCGATGGTACACGAGTCTTCTGTAGGCTGAATGCACACGGATATCCCAAGGAACTGTCCGCAATTACATACAGTAACATGAAAGTATGGACATTTCCGTGAGAAGGCTTCATGAATACGCATTTTTTACGTTCATTTAAAGCGGCGGCGATAAAAATTGATTGAGGTTTCCAGCCTACTTAACAGTAGAGTAAACTATACGTAGTAGATGCCCGCAGGATTCAACCTACCAACGTCTGACGTAGAGTCTGTGGTGGGAATCCAGTTTGGAATCTTTAGCCCAGATGAAATTGTACGTCGCTCTGTGGTGGAAATCACGACGTCGGCGACGTATGATGGCAATGAGCCCAAAATCGGTGGCCTGTTTGACCCTCGCATGGGTGTTCTAGAAAATGGTAAGACGTGTCGCTCTTGTGGTCAAACGAATCACAACTGTCCCGGACATTTCGGTCACTACCGTCTAGCACGCCCTGTGTACTTTATCCAGTTCATGAACGAGATCAAGAACGTCCTCAAGTGTGTCTGTATTCGTTGTGGCAAACTCCTGATTGACAAGGCTGCGCACCCGCGCATTGCCAAGCGTCGTGGAGAGGCCCGTGCGAAGATGGTCCGTGAGGCGTGCAGCACGATTAAGCGTTGTGGCCAGGAGACGGAGGACGGCTGCGGTACTGTCGTTCCTCGCTTTGTTGTTGAGGGTATTGCGCGCATCGTAGCTGAGTGGGATCAGAAGGCCGAGGGCGATGACAAGAAGAAGGGTCCGCCGATCTCTCAGCCTCTGGAGGTGGAATACGTGCTCCGTCTGTTCCGTCAGATCAGCGATGAAGACGTAGACTTTATGGGTCTCAATCACTTCTGGTGCCGTCCTGACTGGATGATCTGTACTGTTCTGCCGATTCCTCCTCCGCAGGTTCGTCCTTCTGTCGTTCAGGAGAACAACCAGCGCTCTGAGGACGATCTGACGCACAAGCTGTTTGAGATCATCAAGTACAACAAGAAGCTCCAGGATCTGATCAACAACAAGAGTAGTAATCGCAACAGCATTCATGAGATGACCGTGTGTCTCCAGTACCATGTAGCGACGCTTGTGGACAACAAGATCCCTGGTGTTGCGCCCTCGGCGCAGCGTGGTGGACGTCCTCTCAAGTCGCTCCAGCAGCGTATTGGCAGCAAGGAAGGTCGTGTGCGCTACAACATCCAGGGTAAGCGTGTGGAGCAGTCTGCGCGTTCCGTCATCACGGGTGATCCTAATATCTCCATTGCGGAGGTGGGTGTTCCTCAAAAGATCGCTATGAATCTGACGCGTCCTGAGGTAGTCACGAACTACAATCGTGAACGCCTCTACAAGTACGTCCAGAATGGCGCGGATGTCTTCCCTGGTGCCAAGAGCATTGTGCGTGGCAAGGATGGTCGCATGATTAGTCTCAAGCACGTCAATACGAAGGAGATCAAGCTGTACAATGGCGACACGGTCAATCGTCACCTCATGGACGGCGATATCATCCTATTCAATCGTCAGCCTACTCTTCACCGCATGTCTATGATGGGTCACCGTGTTCGTGTACTTCCGTACAACACGTTCCGTCTGAATGTACAGGTGGTACGTCCCTACAATGCTGACTTTGACGGTGATGAGATGAATGCGCATATTCCTCAGAGTTACGAGGCGACGGCTGAACTTCAGGAGATTGCGTCTGTACCGATGCAGATCATTCGTCCTCGTGACAGCACTCCAGTGATTGGCATTGTTCAAGACACTCTTGCTGGCTCGTATTTGGCTACGCGTCCTGGCAACTTCTTCACACGCCGTGAGTTCATGAACATGATGATGAAGAACAAGAAGTTCACGGACCTTCCTCAGCCTGTGATGCGCGATCCTGTGACTGGCACGGAGTTCTCTGGCGGTCGCTACACGGGTCAGCACATGGTAGGTACGCTTCTGTCGCCGATCAATCTGGAGATGCCCAACAAGCGCTTCAAGGACACCAAGTCGCAGAGTGACTTTGTGAAGATTGTAGAGGGCAACTTCCTCCAAGGCACTCTGGACAAGGAGGTGTTTAATGCATCTGGTCGTGGTATCGTTCACGTGACGTACAATGACTATGGTCCGAAGGAGGCGGTGGATCTGATGGACGGTCTTCAGAACATGGTGGAGACGTATCTGATAATGAAGGGCTTCAGTGTAGGAGTGAGCGATTTGATTGCAGATGAGGCCTCGCGCAAGAGCATGGAGGCAATCATCCAGAACAGCAAGAAGGAAGTAGACGATCTAATTCTCCAAGTGCACATGGGCCTCTTCACCAACAATAGCGGCAAGAGCAATCAGGAGGAGTTTGAGACCAAGGCGATGGGCATTCTGGCCAAGTCTCTAGGTGAGGCAGGTAAGCAGGGTGTAGGCAGCCTTCCTGATACGAATCGTCTGATGGCGATGATTCGCTCTGGCAGCAAGGGTGATGAGAACAACGTAGCACAGATGATCACATCACTCGGTCAGCAGGCCATTGAGGGTCGCCGTGTTCCGTATGGCTTTGCTGATCGCACACTGCCCCACTATAAGATGTTTGACGATGGTGCTGAGGCGCGTGGCTTCGTAGAGTCGTCCTTCTTGCGTGGTCTGACGCCCCAGGAGTTCTTCTTCCACGCCATGACGGGTCGTGAGGGTCTGATTGATACTGCAGTAAAGACGGCAGATACGGGCTACACGCAGCGCCAGCTCATCAAGGCCATGGAGGATCTGATGATTCAGCATGATGGAACGGTTCGTGACGGCAAGGGCAAGATCGTTCAGTTCCGTTATGGCGAGGATGGCCTCAACAGCACCAAGTTGGAAAAGTCCAATCTCCCCATGAATGTCTATAATCCTGAATTCAAGTCCATACAGACCAAGAGCATCCACAGCGTCACGGAAAAGGAAATCCGCAAGGTGTTTGGCATGGAAGACGTGGACTTTACGCAGGTGTTTGCGCCTGGTACGGAGCGCGGTGAAGATGCGGCAGAGGTAGACGAGTTTGTAGCGAATGTGCTGAAGGATCGTGCGATGTACGTAGAGAAGATGTCTGGCAATGGTCTAATTGTGGACGTCTTTACGGCGATGAACCTGAACCGTCTCCTCACGAACATCATGATCAAGTTCAATCTGACGCCCAATACGCCTACGAATCTGACGCCTCTGAAGGTCATTCAGGACATTCAGCGTATCATTGATCGCACACAGCCCTATAACAAGGTGTGGTGTGCGACGCTCCGCACGAACTTGGCTCCTCACGATATCGTAGTGCTCAAGCGCTTTACGGTAGAGGCATGGAATGCACTTGTGGAGATGATTGTGCTGAAGAACTGGAAGGCATGGTCCATCCCTGGTGAACTTGTAGGCATAGTTGCAGCGCAGTCTATTGGTGAGCCCGCGACGCAGATGACGCTGAACACCTTTCACCAGGCTGGTGTAGCCAGCAAGTCAGCCATGACGCGAGGTGTGCCGCGTCTGAAGGAATTGCTCAAGGTGACGAAGAAGCCGAAGGCGACCAGTCTAACGGTGTATCTGAAGCAGCCATTCCGTTCAGACAAGGATCTTGTGCGTGAGGTTGCACAGGATCTGGAATTGACTCTGCTGAAGGACATTGTAGAAAAGTCTGCGATCTACTATGACCCTGATGATACAAACACAATCCTAGAAGAGGACAAGGATGTGATTAACTTCTTCAAGGCGTCTGAGATTCGCAAACAGGATGGCAGCTGCACTCCTGATGATGGCGAGGCAGGAACAGGTGCCAACTACAGCAAGTGGATGATTCGCCTTGTCTTTGATCGTGAGAAGATGTTCTACAAGAACATTACTATGGATGATGTATTCTTCGTGATCCACAACTCCTATGGCCATTATGGTGAGGCGGATGATAATCTACACACGATCTACACAGATTATAATAGTTCCAAGCTAGTCATGCGCATTCGTCTCAAGGAGGGCCGTAGCATCTATAACGATGACATCACCGAGTTCAAGAAGTTCCAGAACAATCTGCTCAACACGACGATTGTCCGTGGTGTATTTGGTATCAAGGCGGTCAACTGGCGTCGTGACAAGAACCGCACCGAGTACGATGGCAATGAGTACAAGCCCGTGGATCAGTACATTCTAGACACGGATGGCAGCAACTTTATCGCGGTGATGAACCATCCTGCGGTGGACGGTGACAAGCTGTATTCCACAAATGTGCACGACATTTATGATCAGCTGGGCATTGAGGCAACGCGGGCGTGTCTCTATAATGAAATCGCAAGTCTATTCGGTGCTGCTGAGATCAATTATCGTCATCTGGGTCTTCTTGTGGACATTATGACGCACAATGGTCGTCTGATGTCTATTGACCGTTATGGCATCAACAAGATGGACAATGGTCCTCTTGCCAAGGCATGCTTTGAGGAGACGGAGAAGGTGCTAATGGCGGCTGCGCTATATGGTGAAATGGATCCAGTCACAGGTGTATCTGCGAACATCATGACTGGCCAGCCAATTCGCGCGGGTACAGCCTACACGCAGATTCTGTTGGATGAAGATGCTCTGCCGAAGATGATGGAGGGTCTAGCGGAAGAAGAGGAGGGTGAAGAAGAGGGTGATGAGATCTCAGATGAGGCCTTCTACAATGAAATCTACGGAGTCAATGATGACAAGTGCGACCAGATCCAGAATCGCATGAATATGACTCTGAGCAGTGCTGGACCGAAGATTGATACAGAGGAAGATGATATGGAAGTAGTAGAAATGGCCTAATCAAAGGGGCTAAACAATCGGTTTGTTTTCTTTGTATGAGCAAGGACCAGACCAAACCGCCTTGGACCCGCATACAGTGGTATACGAATCCATGCTGTATTTCCCCACAGGATTGCTCAGGACCTATTGAGGGTGCTTGGACTGAGGTTCAACATGATGAGATTGAACAATACAAGGAAAGTATTCAACCCTATGATCGCACAGAACTCTGGGATTTAGCGAAACGGATTACAAATCCTTATGAGCTGATCAGTACATTTAGCAGTCGTCTATCCTTACCAAGAAGTATTTGTCTCCTTCACCCTTTGAGTCGCAGTTTTTTCAAGATGGTGGAGATGCTCACACATTTACAGTTTTTTGATCGTCACAAGGAAGTGAAACTCAAGAGCCTTCATGTCTGTGAGGGTCCAGGTGGATTTATTGAAGCGTTTCAGTACATGGCAGAGGACAGGAAGCGAATTGTTCAGACCTCCTTTGGCATGACGCTCAAATCCACGCATGCGATGATTCCAGGGTGGCGGCGAGCCACACAATATCTCCAAAAGCATACGAATGTACAACTTCTGTATGGTCCCACGCGCACAGGAAACATTTATGAACCATGCAATCAAGATGAATGTGCCAAGGCAGTAGGGCAGTCTGGTGCGCAACTTGTGACAGCGGATGGTGGATTTGATTTCAGCGATGATTTTCATGCGCAAGAGAAGACGATTCTGCGACTTCTTGTATCCTCTGCGATTATTCTTCTTCGTTCTGTGGCAGTAGAAGGTGATATTGTGATCAAACTCTTTGACTGCAACAGTCCTGTAACACGCGATCTCGTTGCTCTTCTAGCAACATGTTTTCAGCAATGGACATTGTATAAGCCGATTACGAGTCGCCCGTGTAATAGTGAATGGTATTTTATTGGCAAGTCTGCGATTCGTCACAAACAGCATATTATAAAACACCTTTCTGATGTTCGTGATGGCCTTGCTGAAGAGCCACCGAAGACGTATGAGCGACTGATTGTAAATAATCCTTTGGAGCAGCAATTACTGCAATTACAGGGTGAACGTGTGGAGAAACAAATGGAAGCACTCAAGGAAGTGCTTTCATTTTGTAAGACATATGAGACAGTAGATCAGAGCCAATTATGGTCTAGTCAGCGCGCGGGTTGTGTACAATGGTGTTCATTCTTTCGTATGCCATTTAATCCCTAGCGGCGATCAGGAGGTGTGTTGCGCACAACAGGATTCACATAGGCATTTGCGAGTTGCTGACCAACCACGACAGAGGCCTGGTGCTGGGTCATACCATTTGCCATGCGATCCAAGAGGCTGAGCATCATATTCAGCCGCTGCTGATTAAAGTTAGACGACATGGCAGTCTGGAAGAGTGTGGGATATTTGGTGACAAAATCACCCAGTGCCTCTTTGATTTGTTCGTCATTCATCCCAAGACGGCGCAACCGCAACGCTTCGTCAATTCGTTCCTGAACGTATTTACGACGCTCTCGGGGATCAAACTCAGTAGGCTTGTGCTCCGCTTCTGCGACGGCAGAAAGCACGCCATCTTTGGACAGGTTAGGGGGTTGCATCTCCTCTAGTATTCCTATTCTTCCTTGGCCGTTTAAACGCTCCATAGTAGAATGCAAGGAAAGCCTTTGACAAACATTGTAGCCGCACCTATTGTCAGCGATGATCCGCAGTCCAAGGAGGCCAAGTTGGCTTCAGAGGCAAAGCGGATTCAAGCCCAAACAGATAATGACAGCAATTTTGATACTGTGCTGGAGCGGTATGTGACCTACTCCGAACCTGTAAGTATTCCCTTGCTAGGAACTGGGGTAGCATTATTTCTATTGGCAGCATCTGTGTGGATTACCAAGAAAAGAAGGTTTTAATATACAAGCTAGTTCGTGCGAGCACTTCTAGGGATGACATGGCGAGTACAAGAGTGCTTGTGTAGGTTGTTAGACCAATGGCCGATTCACGTGTAATTGGCATTTGTAAAATTCCTAGAATGGGATCCACGAAACTCTTTGTATCGCCCAAGAAGCGTTGTTCTAGTTTACTGAGAATACATCCACCTGTAAGGATATGTTGTGCCCAGACGAGGGACATCAAAAATGTGAATAAAATCAAGAGGGGATACGATGGATAAACGCTGTGAATCATAATATACAGAATAATCATACAATAGACAAAACTGTGATGAAGGAATCGGATCAAGGTGCCGAGGCGAACTGGATCCGTTTCCCAAAAGAATATCCATCGGAGGGCTGTTTCAGTAAGTCGCTCTGACGTGATATGAATCCATGGTCTAGGCGGTTCTTGGGGCTTTGCTTCCACCTGGACCTCTTCCTTGACCTCTTCCTTGACCTCTTCCTGCGACATTCTAAGGTCAACCTTTAAAAATGACTTCTGATAGAAACGCCCCGTCATGGAGCCTGCCTTTGTAGAACCGTTAACAGAAGAGCAGCTTGAAGAAGCCGATAGCAATTCCATACAAGATGATAATGAACATAATGTAATTCATGAGAATCTCTTGAATGCAATTCACGAATTACGTCTTGGTATTTATGCCATGAAGAAGAAACTCTTCAACAAAATTGTGAGTTCTGATCTGAAACATAAATCTGATGATTTGGGCGCGATGATGACATTTCATGCGCTATTTTTGCAGTGTGTTGGATATTGGATTGGATTGCTAGACAGTAAACCTGTTCCTGTTCCAGCGCTAGGCCAGTATGACTCGGCTAAAGACTTTCAGGTCTTATCCAAGGCAATTTCAAAAGTCAATAGCCAGTCTTCCGATGCTCATGTGCAAGTCTACAATCTCCTCTTTGAATTTTCCACTCAACATCCGTTTCAATTAGGTGATGAAACAGACAGTGAAAATTCTGAGGAAGAGTAGGATGGCTTCATCAAATACGGTGACAGCACGAGCCCGCGCTCGTTTACGGGGAACTCGGAAACAACTTGGGCTAAATCGCAAGTGTCCTTCTGGATATGTCTTGCGTGCACCCTACAAGCGTGGATATACGAATAGCATTCGCAATAAGGGATATAATGTCAAGCGTGGTGGCAAGACGGTTCGTGTCTACCCAACTGCGCGTTCTGTTGTTGTTCCCGCAACATGTATTCAGAATCGTGGGCTTCCTGGAAAGGGACCTCGCAGTGGTTCAGGAATCGGTCCGTTAAAGGAGGGTGAGTTGAAGCGTTATGGGTACAGTGCACAAGCCTCTCGTGAAAAGCGCCACACGGCGCTCAAGAAGGCAATTGCAGCGTATGGTGCGCTGGGTGTCTTCCGCAAGCTGGATGCTGTCGCAAAGTTGACTCTCCGTACAGCTCCCGATGCCCATAAGGTGTTTGCAGCAGATCGTGAGTGGGTCCAAAAGCATTATCCTCTAAAAGCGAAAAGCGCTTAAGAAAGGATACAATTAAACCATCTGCTTTAGCAGGAGGGTTCATGGAATCCGCTGCTGAATCTATTTCAGAGGCTACGGCAAGTGATATATTGAAGGCAACTGACTATGGGTCATGGTGGTGGCTGATTTTTTGGACAGTCGTGCTGGGATTTGCATGGTATATGCTGAATTCAACTATGGATCTTATAGAAGTCAGTAGAAACTGGCCAAAATATCGCTGCTCACCAATGATTATGCCTTTTGCGAAAGCCTATGGCTATGATACAACAGAAAATTTCAACTACTGTCTTCAAAAAATCTTCCAGGGCCAAGTGGGTGGTGTAACAGGTCCTTTTGCAACCATTATGAGTTCCATGGTGACAAACATGATGAAGTTCTTACAAAATCTAAACAGTCTTCGTGTCATGTTGGCGACGCTTGTTGGCAGTGTGACAAAAATTTTCCAGGAATTTGTGGATCGGTTCAAACTAATCTTGTCACAGGTGAAAATCACAGGTCTTCGTCTTCAAGCCTTGATGCGACGCATGTTTGCGACCTTTTACGCAGTGATTTACATGGGTTTGTCTGGAGTCACAGCAGGATTAAATTTTACAGACACGATTATTTTCCGCTTTTTGGATACATTTTGTTTTGCACCAGAGACACCGATTGTTGTCAAAGGAAAATGCAGCATACCGATCAAAGATGTTTTATTAGGAGATGTTCTAGAGAATGGATCCGTTGTAACAAGCACATATCAGTTTCAGTCTGATGGTCAGCCCATGGTCTATCTAGGAGATATTCATGTCAGCACAAACCATCTTGTTCAGCACAATGGTTCCTGGATTCCAGCAGGAGAACATCCTGACGCAAAGGATGGAGGTATATGGAATGGAGGCCCATCAAGACCGTTGATCTGTTTAGATACAAATACACACACGATTCCTCTGGGATCTTACATATTTAGCGATTGGGACGAGACGAGTGAATCTGATGAGGCGACGATGTTGTTGGCGGAGCAGCGCTTGAATGGATGTTTTGCGGATGGATCACGGCCTTGGCTCTATCAGCCAGCGATGGATCCAGAACTCAGTGTGCGCATGAAGGACAATACCTTTAAGAAACTCCGTGAGATTTGTGTGGGTGATGAACTCAGCACGGGTCGTGTGGTTGGCGCAGGATATAGAACTGTGACCTCTGTATGTATCACAGAGCATGGTGCAACAGTAACACCCTCAACTCTTGTATGGAATGGCACATCATGGATTCGTGCTGGCCGCATGAGTGAGCCGACAGAGGTCAAGAAGCAGTTCCGTACACTTGTTGTTCTTGGACAGTCTATGGTGGAGGCAGAACATGGTGAGGTATTCCGTGACATGTTGGAGGTGCATTCACCTGATATGGAGGACCCAACCAATGAAGCGCTACGAGGTCCCGAAGACAACTAGAACCATCCAACAGGATGGAAAGCCAAGGCTACTTGGCCGCTGTGACGCTATCGTTAATCCTCACCGCGGGCTTTGCTTATTTGATGGTCTCCTATGATATTGAGGCTATCAAGGGAAATTGGGACAAACGGCGATGTGAAGTTCCAGTGATGATTCTTGGTGGTATGTTCAAACCCAAAGGAGATTCCAGGTCTCCAACAGAATTTGCTACCGATAATTTCACCTTTTGTACAAAAAAAATTGTGGATGAAGTGTTGCGGATGGCCTTTGCACCTCTTGTGGATGTGGCGAGACAAGCGGCTGCAACTCAAGGGTCTATGACGGGACCGATGAATAATGTCCGTGGTATGATTGGAAAAGGTATGGACACATTTTCGCTGATTATTAAGGATTTTTACAGAAGATTTACAATTGTATATGCGCATTTCATTTCAGTTTGGCAGCGGCTCCTGTTTGCCATGGGACGTGCGAATGCGATTGCTACAAGCATTGTGTATGCTGGAATTTCTCTTGCGACCTTCATGTTAAATACGATTGATTTCACCTTTATGGTGATCATGATTATTTTAGGAATTATGATTGTACTGATGATTTTACTTTGGTTTATTCTTGGACCACTCATTGCTGCCCTTGTATTGCCTGTGATTGTGGTGTTGTCAGTTGCTGGTGTTGGTGTTGGTGGAATGGCTGGCGCATTTTGTGTGGATCCTGATGCTCTTGTCTTGTATGCGGATGGCAGCAAACGACCACTCAAGGAAGTTCGTGTGGGAGATGTACTTGCTGGTACAAATAATCGTGTAACTGGTGTCTTATCTGTTGCGGCGAAGATGACGCCACTGGTTTCCATTGAAGGTATTCGGATGAGTGAATCCCATCGTGTAAAATCATATGGAACATGGGTGCTTGCCAAAGATCATCCAGATGCAAAACCGTGCAGTGAGCGGCTAGAGTCTCTCATTTGTTTAAATACCACGGAACACCAAATTGTACATCCTACAAGTACATTTTCTCTTGTTGTAGGTGATTGGGAGGAAGTATCAACAGAAGCTGGACAAAAGGCATGGATTGATTGGGTACACATGGTGCTCAATGGTGGAAAGCACAAGGTTCCTGTCTATCCAACAGCGGTTCCTCTTGTATCCAAGTCTGTACAGGTATATCACAGGGAACGTGGACCTGTCCCGATCCATACAATTGCGTTGGGAGATTGGATACGAGGAAATGGAGGATGGACTCGTGTGACTGGCATTTATCACGGAGAGCTATACACCGACCAGGAACCTACAGGGGATTGGGTCTCCGATGGTGTTTGGGTGCGCAAGGAGAGATTTTGGACTACGGCAAGACAGGGGGTTAAAGATGCAGGTGGCTCAGTACGCGTTCAGGGCGTCTTTTTAGTGACGAGTGATGAGTGCATTGAACTTGGAATAAATGGTAAAACTGAATTGGTTCGTGATTTCACCGAGTTGGGAGAAGGCAAAGTAGAGTCAGCATACAACATGCTCCATGTTTACATGAATAAAAAGTAGAGAACCCTATCAGAAATGCGCACAGGTGTCTTAATTACAGGACTGCTTTTGCTGATCGTTGCGAATCTTCTGGCCATGTATGGCTTCCAAGGAAAGGTGACACGTGAGGGTTTCGCGTCCTACTTTTTGGAGAATGCTGGATCCATGGACATGAAGCCCATTGGACCATATGACGGTGTTCGCCTAGAGACTGGCAATGGAGTCAGTCAATGGCGCTACAATCGTCCGAATGAGCCGCTGGAGGGCAACTACCCGCCCTTTAAGCTGGGCCCCGACAATTTATTCATGTTCAAGGACAACCAGTGCAAGCCCGAGTGCTGCGGCGCGAGCTATGCATGCGACGGCGGCTGCGTGTGCACGACACCGGACCAGCGCCAGTTCTTGGCGACCCGTGGTGGAAATCGCACGGTGGAGGACGGCTTCTGAGGAACCCACCGAGGTAATGTCCCATTACTGACGACGGCTTTTGAAAAAGCACTCCAAGGCATCAATTCACTTGTATGATCTAAAACTATAGTTCATACAATAGGAGAATGTCAAATAACGAGTATGAGTATGAGAACAATAATAATGGAGGAGTGCCTAATAATGTTCCTGCATATTTAGGAAATTTACAAAATTATTTAGCGAATAATACTCGGCGGAATAATTTGCAAGCGCTCTTGAATCGTGAGAATATCCATGCCAATTACAAGGTTGGTGAGGATACCATGCTTGAATTAGCAATTGAAAATAATCAACCAGGAATTGCTGAATTACTGTTGTCGCGAGGCGCGACTATTGAACCAATGACTATTGGACAATGCTCTATCTCCATTCTTCGCCTTTTTAATCGTCCAGTGGGACAAGCTGTTATAAATTCACCAGGGAAACAATCGTCACTTTTCTTTCAACTCTGCATAAAAGGTGAACCTGCAGATATTGACCAATTTTTGGCAATCCCAGGACGAGCTATGCCTCCAGTAAATATCCATGGAAGCTTATTGAAATCAGCATCTCGTAGTCCTGAAATGGTTCAAAAAATGGCTCAGTTGGGTGTGAATTTAAATACAAACGTAGATGGTGTTCCCTTTATTCATTATTTAGCTGTAAATAATTTAACAGAATCTTTACAGCGTGTTTTTGCTGTACGGAATGTGGACAAGTCTGTTACAACGCAAATTGTAGTTGGCGGACAACTCACTGAAGTTACGCTAGAAGATCGCGCAGAAGCAGGAGAATTTACAGAAGCTACGCGCGCAGTAATTCTTGGAAATCCTGAACTTTGGAAGGGGTGGACAAAAGGTGATCTTATGTATTATGAAGGAGCAATTAGCTTACCTAATGATGCTGAGCGAATGCAATCTATTGGACGATTGACCATTTGTCCAATCTGTTTATCAGGTGTGGAACGTGCAGGAGGCTGTATGTATATGGGAATTAATGAAGGTCAGCATCACAATTGTAAGACAGTCGGTGCGCCATATCACAAGGGCCTCTATCCTAAATATCGTCGTGATCATGGAGGTGTGCATTTCTGTGCCATTTGCTCACGCCCTTGTATTGGCCATCGCCATTATAAACCCATGTTGGCAAGTGATCCTGCAACGGATGATAATCTTTATACTGCACATAACTACGGCGTTCTTGATGGAAATGCATTTGATTATACATGTTTAACATTAAATCACGGTGGTGGCGGTATATATGAGAAAGTCATTCGTATTCAAAAATTAGTTCAAAAGGCACAGGAACTCCAAGCGGAAGTTGGGCGAATGACAAAGAAGCGGGCATTAGAGCAATTGGTTGAAGCATTCTTTAATGCACCGTTGACTGTTACCAATGAATTTGGACTTGTACAAGATCATGCCACCTATCATGAAAATGCCGATGTGAGACGTCAGATAGGGGAGGGAATTTTAGCAGCACGGACGTTTGGTGTTGACCCAGCTGCCTTCCCTGATAGTATTGGGGTTGATGAAGAGGCTGTAGAAGAAATTCCTGAATTGGCAAAGCCAACTATAGATGAAGGGTTGCTCCCTATCTTTGCAGATGTAGCAACAGAAAATAGTTTGAATTTCTCCAATTTAGCAGCTGGAGATGGTGTTGCCTTAATTCACCGTGATTATCGTCCAGCAACAGGTCTCAACGAAGTCCGAAACCATGGTGAAGCAGGTCAGTATGTATCTAAATTAAGTTTAGCAGATTTTATTAGACAGCTTATTACAACACAATTTTCATTAAATTTAAATGAAGTATTTGGATATTGTCCCTTCCATCCAGAGTGTAAGGCTCGCTTATGGCCTCAAGATTTAATGCATATTGGAATTGTTGGAGAAGGCCTCTTGACACAAGAGGAGTTTGACAATTACAAAGCCAAGTTCAATCGCAAATTCAAAGATACTCCCGCAGCGCCTCAGGTTGTTGAAGGTGGAGGTGGCGCTGGAGGTGCTGGAGCTGGTTTAGCAGGTGGTCGCAGACGAATCAAGGTACGTCGCACGCGTAAGCGCAAGGGTCGCAAGAACCGAAAGAGCCGCAAGAGTCGTCGCAGATAAGTAGAGGATGACGACTGAATCCACAAATCCAATTCCATATTGTGTAATTGGGTTTGGAATCGCAGGACAATTACTTGTCCTAGAACTATTGGAGGCCAAAGTATCCCCAGCAGATATTGTAGTAGTAGATCAGACCTTTTCAGGAGGTGATTTGGCTCTGGCCTATTCTGCTGTCTTGTCCAATACGCCCTGGTTCAAAACACGCAAGGCGCTCTCCAAGTATAGTATTGCAGCAGAAGCTATCGCAGATGGAGATTCACTCTATGCTGAATCCGACTACATGCCCGTACGTGATATTGCGCGTCTATGTTGGAAAGCAGCGTGGAAGGCAGCCCAGCCGATTCGCAAGGTAAAAACCACTGTATTGCATTTGGACTATACCGACGTGTGGTCCGTTCAACATACATATGGATCACTGACAGCAAAGACTGTCTTTTTAGCCACAGGAGGAACACCAAAAGAATTGGATCTCAGTACTCCAACTATTCCCCTTCATGTTGCGCTGACTCCTGCACTCCTGACTTCTCAGGTTACTCCTAAAGATCATGTGGTAGTGTTTGGAACATCTCATAGTGGAACACTCATTCTTGAGACTCTCCATAAGGCGCAAGTTCCTACAACAGTGATTTATAAAGGCTCCAAGCCATTTCAGTTTGAATCTGACGGAGCCTATTCAGGATTGAAGGCGCATTCTGAGACAATTGCGCGAGAGGCGATGAATGGTTCATTTACGATTGTCACTCTTGTCCCATGGACAGACCCTATAGGAATTCATAAGGCATTGTCAAGTGCGACGCGAGTCATTTATGCGATTGGATTTGAGCCGCGATGTGTGGATGGACTCCGAGAGTATTCACCTGAAACTGCGAAACTCAAGGGTGAGCGGCTCTATGGATTTGGTCTCGCGTATCCAGGGGTTAGTGTACTTGATGGCAGCGTACATCAAGATGTGAGTGTGTTGAGTTTTCAGGATCAGATTCAGCGCTGTCTTCCTGCTGCGCTCTTGTAAAAAAGAACGAGATAAGTAGATGAATTCCTTACGGTCTCCGGCTCCCAATGCGAGCATGTTTAATCTCGCACCGAAGCGGAACAATGGGTTTTTGAATTCCGCAAAGAATATGCTTGGAAACGTAGCCAATCTAGGCAAGACCAACAATGCTGCACCGAATACCATGGCCAAGCCGTCCCCTGTTGTGATTATTTTGATTGTTTCCTTGCTCGTACTATTCACCTTTATTGCGGTCTTTTATCGTCAGATCCAAGATGGTGTGCGCAGCACACTGGATAAGATTCGTATCTTGTTTGGTGGATCCACACCCCCACCTCCACCTCCCATGCCAGAGCAAGAGGTGACTAAGAAGCCTGATCCTCCTCAGGATAATGCCCCAGCGGACAAGGCGAAGATGGTGGAGAAAATCTTGCCCGGTAAAAAGGAAGTATTTAACATCAGCAAGAATACTTATACGTATTATGATGCAGAACCTCTATGTAAGGCTCTTGGCGCTGAACTCGCAACGTACGAGCAAGTGAAGCAAGCTTATGCACAAGGTGCGGACTGGTGCAACTATGGATGGACAAAGGGACAGATGGCTGTCTATCCTACACAGCAGTCCACATGGGATCAACTTCAAAGTGGCCCCGAGGAGCAGCGCAACACATGCGGACGCCCTGGAGTGAATGGAGGCTACTTTGACAATCCTGAACTCAAGTATGGTGTCAATTGCTATGGACCCAGACCTGAGCAGAAAGATCATGATGCGATGGCGATGACTTCTGGTGAGGGTGCGCCATTGTCTGTTGCTGGCCTAGAGTTTGAGAAGAAGATTGCCAAGTACCGTGGTGAGGCGAATAACATCGCAATCTTACCATGGAATCGTCAAGTGTGGAGCGCCTAGTGTGTACGGCGATCACCACCAAAACCATAATCCTCTTGATGATGTACAGCGTACTGTTCATCATCGCTAAATTCATCGCAGACTGTATCCAGCCATACATTGTGTGCATGACTAGAATTCAGAGCAATTAGATGCCATATACATTCTGAAAAGTCACGACATTGAGTGCGTCCCGCATCCGAATCATCTAGGAATTCTGTTGTAGCCCATGCTTGACAAAATGTAAACCATTCATCTAAGCTAATTTTATGACAAAACCAGTCATATTCTTCAGGGCCACCTTGATGATTGGACTGCACAAAGTTGATTTCTAGATCTTTGGATGGATTGCGATGAACCCAGACATGGCTAAATGCCCATTGTAGAATGGACTTGGCAACTTTGTCATCTGAGTCCATAAGCATATATCCCCTCTGTTTCAACATTGTTCGCAGACTATGAATCATGCTGTACATATGATCTGTTGGGACACCAGCACGCCAGTCCATGTACAGTTGTTGACGCTTGGCCTTCGCCCGTGACTTTAGCAGTGCACCAACAGGAGGAATAGGAATATCCATTCTTCTAGCAAGTTAGAAGTACTTTCTACCTTTCTAGAAGATTCACGCCAATTTACTTTAAACCATTTCCAGGGAGTGAAGGGGGTTGAGGGATAGGGGATGGCAGCGGTGTTTTCTTGAGTTTCGCCACTGTCTGTGTATCATTGATCTTTTGAAGTTTGATATACCGGAGGATAGCATCGGTCTCATCAAACCCATTTCCCTTTTGGGCAAAGTATCCATGGAGATAGGTTTCCATGCGGGGCAATGAAAGGGCAGGTGCGCACTTTTCATTTGAGCATGTCAGCGTTGCCCCTGCGATTTGAATCACAGCATTTTCCATTTGATTGTTGCGGAGTCGTTTAATGATTTCATTCTCAAATTGGTCTCTGAGTTTACGTGCGCCTCCTGCTTGCTTGTTGTAGTTGCCCACAAGATTATCATAGTGAACAAAACTGCGGACCAGTTGTGGCAAGTCAGGTACTTGCTGATTAGGTGCAGCCATCCGTTCTTCTACTTTTTTAAGAAATTACACAGCCACTCCTGTCGCAGTTGCTGCTGTGATTGCTGCAGGGAGCCTTGTGAAGACGAGTAGAAGTGTAAGAGAAATCATAATGGTCAAAATCACAAACAGGACGCATAAGATCAGGACGTACGGGAAGAGTCGTTCCAAAACATGGTTCAAAATTGGATCTATAAGAAATACTTGTACCATCTTCTTGTTTTCTTCGGTATGGACCATCTTGATAAGTTTTTCAATCCAGCGCTGAACCCGATCCTGTTTCGGCTGACTCGCCATTCTATGGCATTTGACCATTTAAACCCGACCAACTGTACCGCAATAGCAGTATGTTCTTTTCCCCGCAATTCAAGAAGCAAGTGAGTCCAAATGGCAAAACGATGTATTGGTTTCACAGTTTGTATAAAGAGGCTCCCGAGACGAAAAATACCCGTCCACCGTTTGCGGTAGATGGAGCTGAGACTGACTTTACGGACACGGATGTTAGTATGTTTCAAATTCCCGAAGAGTTGAGAAATCCTGAACACTGGAAGCCTGTTTATGAGGCTTGGATTCAGGACTGTAGTGGAGCATTTGTAAAATCTCCGACGATTGAGCAATGCTTGGCCAATACGGAACTGATTGCTGACTCCAATGCACCTATGGTAACACCTGAGAAGGGCCAATGGGTGTACCAGTGGGTTCCGACCAAGATCAAGGTGGATTCTCCAAAGTTTCAGATGTATTGGGCCCCGAGTTTTAAGATTCCGAGCACCCCGAAACAGGAGAAGATTTCTATTGAGGATTCTACGATTCACGAGGTTGAGGTGCAGCTTCATCCTGGAACCACCCGAACCTATAACGGCGATTGGATTCAAGAGATAACGGATGTTCCGTTGTCCATGGCGGATGCCCCTCCCCTCCGACTTGACGTGGATATTGACTCGCAACGTGAGAAGATGCGGCGTAGAGTTCGTGATGCTCGTCTACGGGCCAAGTTGGCCAAGTACAGGGCGGAGCGCATGGCCCGTCGCTATGAGGAGCGCTTTGGAACCTATCCAGACGAGGATGAAGAGGAGGCTCAGACGGAGGTTGAAACCGATGCTACGGAGTAAAACGCATCCTGACCAAAATTATACACTTGCTCTATTACAGAAACAGCAGATGGCAGGTGGCAAGAATCTGATGACAGGCCTTTTGGTTCTTGTAGTCGTAGGTGCTTTAGTGTATCTTGTTGATCCTACATTCTTTGGTTTGCTGAAGTCTAAGAGTGGTTTCCAATCCACGTGTGAGGAGGATCCTGATCAGCCTGGTTGTGAGGGCTTCCAAAACACCTGCCCTGATGGTACAGTATATGACGAGGAGTCCGGTACATGTGTAGCATCAGAGGGATTCCAGAATAAGGAGGATGATGAAGAGTTCCAGAACATGGCTGGCGCTGTGAGCAATGGCACCGCGGGTCCCGGTCAAATGGCCAACCCTGGTGGCGTAAATCTGGCGAACCAGATGGGCAATCCTAACAGCATGGGTGGTGACTTTGGATCTAGCAACCAGGCATTGAAGCAGGGTTTCGCGGATCTGGGCACTGGCCCCGCTGATTTCGGTTCCCAGGGTGCACCTGCGGGCTGCTACCCTCGTGACCAGCTGACTCCCGCAGAGCTGCTCCCCAAGGACCAGAACTCTGTGTGGGCTGAGCAGAACCCGATGGGCCCTGGCTCTCTCAAGGGCAAGAACTTCTTGTCCGCGGGTGCGTTGATCGGTGTCAACACGGTTGGCCAGAGCTTGCGCAATGCCAACTGGCAGCTCCGTTCCGAGCCGCCGAATCCCCAGATGCCCGTGTCGATCTTCAACCAGAGCACGATCCAACCGGACACGAACCGTCGTCCTTTGGAGATTAATTAAGCGACGCTTAATTCATCAAGTGGGAACAATAGTTTTTATGATAGTTCAAAAACTATCATAACAACAGGATGGATGCAAGTCAACTAACGTTTCTTCGTGAATATAATACAATTGTGGGGTGTTGTCCTACAAGTTCTGGTCCAACTGGTCCAGCAGGACCAGCAGGACCTGCTGGTATTGCTGCGCTAGGCCGTATTGCTCTTGTAGACCAAATTTATGGAAATGATAGTACCGCTTCTCCAAGTGGAAAACCATATTTAACGGTTGAGGCAGCATGTTCCACTGTAAGTGGTCAGAATCTTTCTAATTATACTATTTTTGTTTTGCCAGGTGTCTATAACTTAACTGAAGGAATTACAGTTCCTACAAATTGTGCTATTCGTGGTGCCAATATTCAAACTACAACGCTTCGCATGGCAAATGTCCCAACAACTACAACACTTGTAACAATGGGTGAAAACAGTCGTTTAGAAGATATCACACTTTCTTTATCAAGTGCATCAAACGTAAATTTAGTTGGTGTGTCGTTTCCAGGAACTACATCACAAACTGCGAAAATTCGTACAATTGTTGAAAATGTGACATCATCGGCAACAGGTGGAAATACGATTACAGGAATTCAATGTTCTGGTGTCACTCAACTTGGTATGGGGCTATCGTTTAATTGTGTTCAACGTATGACAATGAATGTATCTAGTTCTAGTATATCTGCAACTCGTGGATTCTTAATTACAGGTGCATGTCAATGCTCTGTTCGTGATGTAAATATTTTTGTTACAGGCGCTGGAAGTGACTTAGTCGCTGCTGAAACGACAAATGTGAGTTCTCTCTTTTTACCAAGAATTACAACACTCTATGGAAATACAGCAGATATCAAACAAACTGCTGGAACGATTCAAATCGCACCAGGAGTTGATTTAGTAAATAAAACAGCATCATCTTTACCATTTTCACTCTCTCAATATCCAAACGTTATTACGTATACATGTATTGGTGATCTGCGATTAGGATCTACTGCTGGATACATTTCACCAGGATCTGTATTTGTTACAAATGGACAATATCCAACTACTTCCCCAATTTATTATAGAATACAAGAAAAGTGTGTATTATTTGGCATGTCAGTAGGTATGGCTATAGCACCAGCTTTAACAAATTCCGTAACTATAACCGTATATAAAAACAACGTTGCTACAGTATTCACACTCACAATCTCTGGAACGAATACTACTGGACTATATATTTCATCCTCTTTAACATTTGCTATCGGAGATTTATTATCTGTATATGTTACATATACCGGTGGAAATACAAATTTAACACGTGATCTTACACTTCAGTTGGATATCTATTGAATCGCTAGCGTTGTGTGCTTCATGATCGCTGCTAAAATCATTTCCCCCTGAGTTCCCAGAATTTGCGGACAATACGTCCACCACTGATGCGTTCCAATCGCTTGGAGAGAATAATATGCCTCTGTGAAAAATCGTTTGGCCTGCTCTTCATCAGGATAGGTATATCCTAATGCTTTGATCCCCTCTGAAGCGAACGCATCCTGGGCTGGAGGCGATTCCTTGTATCGTTTACAAATGTCCACCATCATGGAACGCTTTCTATAGGACAGGCCACCACCTCCAGGATCATTTGGAAGCCAAGTCCATCTACTCGCCACATAATCATACATGTAGACATCATCAGGGAGGGGCGCCAAGAAATAACAGTCCGTTTCCAGCGTGATCAAATGCTCTTCCTGAAATTGTTCCCAAAATGCTAGCGTTTTGAGAAGTTCATTGTACTCCTTGTAGCCTTGTGCAGGTGAACCAATACCCTGAAACTGAATATGGAGATGAACGTTATCACGCTGAGGGCCGAGTAGATACCGAATATACTCCACATTGGCAGCACTACAAAAGATATGTAGAGCGTATCCACGCGCAAAATACACAGCATTCTGAAGTACAAATAGTAGATTCGGATGGCAGCGGCGTTCTACAATAATCAGCGCCTTGTCAGACTCTTTTGGAATTGTGTACGTATTCCAGCGTTCTTGAAGAGTGTTTCCATACTTGAATTGTAAGTATTGAAACACATGCGGTTCCAGTTGTGTGCGGACAGCATGATTAAAGTCAGCTTCATTGGAATAATCAAACCGACACACATGAAAACTCAGCGCAGCACAAAACAGCGGAACCAGTTCCGAAGGAACCCCTAGCGACATATGTTCTGGCTAGGCACTGCGTCTTAAAATCCCGTCAACTTTACGCTCCTCTTGTTTGATATCTTCGTCCACTACACGCTCTTCCTTAAACATCCAGGAATACAGTCGTTTGGATAAGAGATCAATCTTGTTCAGCAAGTTCAATTGACTGCTCAAGAAGACAAACCCCATCATCATTTCGCCGTTAAATTCAGCAGTGCGATAGGGGACGTAATTTGTTGGCGCTGCAGCAATCGGAAAGAGAATTGGTACAGACTTGACTTGAATCCGAATAAAATACACCAACAGCACGAGTAAGAGACATTGTCCAGTTACTTCACGAAAGATAGTCCATGTTTCTTTGCCCTTGTTGTAGACTGGAAATAAGAAATCAAGACCAACACCGCCCGCAAATGCTGCTAACATATATAAAACTGCATATTGCACACTTTCCAGTAAATGATAAAGACGTGCTGTTCCACGCATTCACTTTTGTACTTCTGAGTAGAGGAGACAAAATGTCTCATTTTACAGACAGTACTTTACAGCAACTTAGTCAGGCCGTCAAGGGCCTCTTTCAGTTCTCTTCAACTTCTTATCCAATGGTAAGTGTTACAAGCAAGGTTGATGGAAGATCATACAAAGTAAGAGACCTCCCGGATAAACAGCGCGCTGCCGATCTCCTAGCGACACTTCGGCTTCGTCTTACGACTCTTACAGATGCTCTTCAACAGTCATATCCCAATAAACCGCAAGTGCAGCGACTTGTTCGCAACTTTCGCTCGGATCCCAATCGGTTTCTAGAATCCACTCCTGATGCCGAGCACACATCTTATAGTGTTAACAAGGGAGAACAAGTTCACTTTTGTCTCCGTCAGCGTGATGGAGGCGAGTCACTTGTAGATGAAAATGTGATGGTTTTTGTGGCCATTCATGAAATGGCGCATATGATTACTCAAAGCATTGGTCACGATGCTGACTTTTGGAACAATTTTGGCTGGCTTTTGCGCGAGGCAGAGTCACGGGGTCTCTATCGTCCCCAAGATTTCCGCAGTCATCCGGTCATGTATTGTGGAGTCAGCATCACAGACTCACCAAAGTATGATCCCAGCAGAGACAAGGAACAGGGAACCAATTTGCAAATCGGTGGAATGCGCAAATAAATAGATCTCGTAGAACTCTTTTTTGCCCGTTGGGCGCGCAACAAAGAGGACTTTTTGAAGTGGTCTGAATAGGATGGAGGGTACACCACTCTATAACATGTTACAGCTGCTTGAGCGGCCAGAGCCTCTGCCGACACTTGTTCTAGGGCCGATTCAAGTATATATTCATGCATCTTCTGAACCTATTCCAATTGTGATCAGTGGAATGGCACCCTTTCACACAATTGAAGATCTTCAACGTGCGATTTGGCTTCAAGAAGAGAAGAACACTACATTATTTCCAAAGTACACCTTCCTAGGTTATATTGATGAGGATGGATTCAAATGCGCGACCCGTACATGGTATTCAGGAGAGACTGATTCAGCAGATTCGTATATTCAAGTGGGAGATCCTGAAGAGGTTATACGAAATGGCTTATATAACGAACAGTTTCTAGATGGAGATGAATTGAATGAGACTCTGCGGTCTAGTTCACGTAGTCGTACAACGCTAGAGGATGCGTTTCTTGTCCATGGAGGCGAACTTCCTGAGTTTCATTTGTACACCCTACAATATTTACTAGGATTAAGACGACCAGATCTACCTCGTGATTGGTATGGTCTCTTTTATCCATATTTTCCTCATTTGAAGCTTCAACCTTCATATCCTATGACAGAAGCCAATAGTGGATTTGCTACCAGTATGGAAACTTATATTACTGCGAAACTAGAACAAACAGGATACATTAACAGTATACTAGAATCGCTTACACCCAAAGAACTTGTGACAACTGCAGTGGACAAACTTCAATTCATTTGGAAGACACCTGTCCCAAATTACGAGGGTGCAGATGTACTCTTCTTTGGTGCAACAGTTAATGAAGTCAGACCATTCATGCGTCTCTTGACCCCCAACTCGGTGGGTCTAACAAAACTGTATCAACCAGATCTCTTACAGCCCCCTGCAGTCAGCGATCCTAAGTTACTTCAATCCTGGACGTCTGAGCGGTCATCCTTGGAAGAAGGAAATGCTCTTCATATCAAAACGTTGATTCGCAAGGCAACACTTGGAATTCCTGCACTCTATGGAACCTTTGTTGTCTATGACGATGCAACAGCGACATTTTTAGTCCAAGCACCCAAGGCGCTCCGTATTTTAGAGTTTTCCAAGGATCTTGGTGCACTGGGACCTGTCATGACACAAGCAAGTGAAGATCTTCCTATTTCTCTTCAAGAGGCTCGTCTTGAACAAGCAAATATCTCAGTGACACTGGAATTTGGTGAGGTGCCTTCCAAGTCTATTCGTAGCCAGGTGCTCAAACGTCTCTCAGCACTTGGAACCTTTTTCCAGCCCGTGTCTCCACCCTCGGATGAGAAGCGACCACCACTCATTTGCTTGCGCTACAAGACAGTGTCCAATTTTGGAAATGAAAATCGTATTCACTCTTATTTGGCCTACAAGTTCCAACGCACTGAACTCACAGAGGAACAACTTCCCATGTATCGCAGCGATGTGGCGCGTGAATTTGAACTTTCCTTGGACGAGGCACAAAATTATGTTACATCCTTTTTGCTCAAACGCCAGGAGTTGGATGTTACAGATCCTGATGCAAAAGATTTTGCACCTGCAAACAATCTTGGCACAGATATTTCTATTTATTCACAAAGTGTATCGTCATTTGTGTTCAAGCTCTATAATGTCCAAAGTATCACAGATTTACAGCGGATTTGCAGCATTCTAAGTGCAGTCTTTCTTGTCAGCGAAGAGGAATGGAATGATGTGACTGGTATAGCAACTGATATTTCTGAGGAGGAAATTGCCGAGGCAGCAACAGTTACAGAACAGCAATCACGTTTGCTGGACATGGCAGTAGGAGGTGGGGGTGGTGGTGCTGGAGCAGTTGCATCCGCATTTGAATTGTTTGAAGAAGAAGAAGGAGAAGGCGCGCCTCTGAATTCATCGCCTTCAGTTGGAGAAGCAGCCGCTGCTGCCGCTGCTGTTGGAACAGCTGCTGCAAAACCCAAAGTGAAACGGACTGTAGTCAAAGAAGAAGCACCAAATGAACAAAAGATCGTTGCATTCCAGTTTTTGATTGAGCGGCTAAAACGTATGGATCCTGTCTTGTACAATTTCAAGACAGAAATTGCTGGAGTGAAACCATATGTGCGCCAATGCCAAGCCACTGACGATCGTCAGCCAAACGGATTTACAGAGGCTGAGTTTTCACGTATCCTGACTATTTATGCAAAAGATGTTGCAGAGGGTCGTGTAGGATTTGTGATTTATGGCACAGAAGATACGGATCGTAGTATTCGTGAGGCCAAGGGAAAAACAGAACAAATTACAGTCATGCGCTATGGAACAAATCCAGCCGCACCAAACTATTACTTGTGTGCAAACTTTTTCTGTCTGAAGGATCAATTACCTTTGCTTGCGGATGATTTCAAAAAACGCGTAGATCGTGAAGGTAACCCCAAAGAAAAGCGGACATGTCCCTTTTGCCTTGGCAGGGAGATTAAAAATCTCAAAGCACCAGCGCCTGGTGAAACTGTAATTGTGCGTGCCAACAAACCAAAATCAGATTCTCCTCACTCGTATATTGGATTCCTCGGTAGTGGCAAGCATCCGCAGGGCTATGAACTACCATGCTGTTTCGTTAAGCGCAAGGATATTGCATGGAGAGATGATCGCTTCAAGATTTTGCGCGACGTAAAAGCAAAAAAGACAGCGACAGAAGAGGTTGTGGAAGAAGAGGCAGCGGCAGTTGTGGAGGAGAGAAATGAATTGGAAACCAGTTTGCGGCTCAGAGTTCAGCAAATTATTAATTATCAGCAACTTCGCTACAAGATTGGTCGTGAGTATATTGTGGGTCCTGAAAAGTATCCGCTGGAACCTGGAAAAATCGGTCTCATGAATCTCTCCATGGATGCCTATTTTGGCCAAGATTCCACAAAAATGGTGGAACGTCCATCTGTAAAAATGGTCTTTGTAGACAATGCACGAGGCATGTTCCGTCTAGGCGTTTACAACAAAGCAACAATGGTGAATCAGAGTCTCTTTTCCGCGCTGGCTCCTTTGCTGGAATTAAACAGCATTCCTGAAGTGGTGGACTACTTCAGAACCTTTATCACGCCACGTGTCTTTTTGAACCTGAATTTTGGCAATCTGTTGCTGGAATTTTTCAATCCAGCGGATGAAGAGCCAACACCTGACGTTTTAGCTTCTTGGGCGCTGAAACATTTGCTGATTAATAATCCAGAGACAAATCCTGAAATCAGCAGATTTTACAGAAGTTACAATCGCTTTATGAAATATTTAGCAGATCCCACACAGAAAAAGCAGCTACGCCACTTTTCTCATGCTCTCGCAGAACTTCGTCACCTGAATTTGATCACTATTGAGTATTTGGATGATCCGAGAAATCCTTCTACACAAATTGACGTAGCATGTCCTCTCATGGGATTGGATGCGACACGATATGCAAACAATGATATTGGATTTTTGACACACAGTCCAACAGGTATTTGGGAGCCTCTGGTCTATGTGTCGCGTATTGTAGCAGAGCAAACAATTACAACAGACAAGGAGGGATTCTACACCATCAGTAATTATCAACTGATGGAGCCAGAATTTCCTTCGGTAATTCGTGAGCGCTATGTGGAATTCTTTGAAACATGCGCAAGTTCGTATCGTGGTGCATTCACTCTTCAGAGTCATGTAGATAATCGCGTTCTGATGCCAGTGACTCGTGCTTTGGAAATTCTTACAGCAGTCCCTGACATTCTCACTACAGGTCTTGTGCGTGATGCATTCAATCATCTTGTTGCAATTACAATTCGTGACCCATACAATCGTATCGCACGTGAAATTCTGGTTCCAGTTGTGGATGACGGCAATAGTTTCCACTACAATACAGCCCTCAAAATCCATGTGGGCCTTAAAAGTATCAAGTTAACCATGTCAGATAATATTGCACGATTGTATGAAGAAGTTATTACACCGCTGTTTGCAACAACATATCATGTCTATGTTGTTCACAGTTTACTCAAGACAGTAGATATTGTTGCATTCCGTTTGGGAAATCCAGAAAATTCCCCAGCCACGATTTTATTACCCTGTAAATCGGATAAGAATGATGCAAAACTTCCTGTGGAGGATCTGGGTCCGAAAAATTTCCAGTTTGAATATGAAATTAATCGCAAGTTGATCTTTGAAACAGCTGAGACATCATGGGAAGTACCCTCCTATGTACTCAATGCCGAAAATATTCAGGATTTGTATGAGCATGTTCGGTTAACATTTGCGAATTATGTTGTCCAATCCAATGAGGAGGGATCTCAAGTACGGAAGAAAATCTCAGAGTTGATTGAGCGTACAGATTTGCCAAATTATGAAAAGATTCGTCGGTTGGAACTGGAGTTTACATCATTGATAGAATCTTGGCTAGATCCAGACCCTGAGTATAAACGTGCAGGATTTACGCTACTTCGCAAAGACTGTTTGACACTTCCTATGGATCAGTGTAAGGGTGCATGTCGTGAGCAAGGAGGTACGTGTAAAATCCATGTTCCAGAGCAGGTTCAGTTGGGAAGCAAACACAATACAAATGCAGCCAGATATTTCAGTCTACGCCTTTTTGATGAATTGATTCGGATTCCTGCGAAACGGTATGAATTGTTTTCCAAGACAGTTCGTCGTGTCCAAATTCCTAGAACCAATATTCATGTTGGATCTGAGTGGATTATTCCTGAAAATGTCCCTGCGTGGTATGATCTCATTCATGATCGTACAAGTGAATTGGGTCGTGAATTGCCCCAGTATTATGAGGAGTTTAGTCGTGCTGCATTGTCAAATGGTGAGGCCAATGCATTTGCGCCAGGGTTGAGTTTGGAGCCTTTGCCGCCAGGATTTGCTGCCTTGTTAGGAGAGAGAGGACAGGACCAACTGGCTGTTCAAGTGATAGGACGACCTGAAGATGATAGCACACAGAGTTTATTGATTGCATTAGGTCTAGAGTCTATTTACAAGGATGGCATGGACTTGTCGCCAACAATTATGCGTGTAATTTCCAAGAAGTTTGCGATGCCAATTGTGGTGGCATATGTAAGTGAAGAGCCGATACGTGTCCTAGGACGTTCTCTAGGAACACTTTCACTCAAGACACCCATTTTAGTGCTCATGCCAGATTATGAACTTGGTCCAGGAATTGTTGTGGTAAAGTCTACAGCAAGTCAAGCCATTCCAGGCTACTTGTTGGAGGGTCAGATTGGCGATTCAATTGCACCGTTTCAAAAGGCAGTCAGACGACCTGTGGAAGCTGCTCCAGCAGAAGCACTAGCAGAAGCAGCACCAGCAGAAGCAGCTGTAGAAGCTCTAGCACCAGTCCTAGGAGAAGATGGCGAGCCTTTACCTACAGCACGCAAACCAAAGCCAAAGCGAATTCCTCTTGCAGTTCCAGCCTAGTCATCATCTACAAACATCGGCGCCTTTTCCTTAGAGGCAGCCTTGGGCATCGGTAGAAGAACCATGGATTTGCTTCCTGCTTCAATGGCCCGTTTACGACAGTCTAGCATACTCTGAACTTCATCAGGGAGCATATTCAGACGCAGCCGACGGTAGTTGGTATTGTCTGGGTGAAGAATCACAAGATACAGGTCCGCAATCTCTAGACCATAAAACGTCTCCAAAAACCACTTGTAAACATTCAATTGGAGCGTATAATGCCAGTAATTACAATGCGGCAGATGGTCTAGGGGTGGGTAGCCAGTCTCGTAATCATTAGAGGTCTTGATCTCTTTGCTTCGCTTCCAATCATAAATCACAAACTTGCCATCACTCTTTCGTTTGTAGATCATATCAATGGATCCAGCCAACTTGTGCTCTTCAGACCAAACCTCCCACTCGGTACGATACGGCTCCAAATCATCTCCACATTCCTTCCAATATTTCATGAAATACTCCCATTCTTTGGTCTCCATGACTTTAGGATCAATCAGACTCTCGGCACGATTGTGATATTGCTCAATTGCCAAGTGCATCAGCGTTCCTGATCCAGATGCTTCTTTGCCATTCGCATTCCATTGAGCTTTGATCTCCTCTGCCGTCTTGCCATAATACTTGCTATCCACCCATTTGGGCGAACTCATCATCTTGCGAATCGTCGCATCAGGGTCAAAATGGGGGAAAAAGGCGTGAAGAAATCCAGTACAACTCGTCCAGCCATCACTTGTGCCATTTACAGTATAGCGATGCGTAGGCTCGTCAAATTCAATCTTCAAATCACGTGGGTGTCTGTTTTTGATTGCGAGACTTTGCCATTTTTGAGGATGTTTAGGCATAGAAAAGACTAAGTTCTAGTCTCTTCTATACTTGATTCTTTAGATCACGAATCTTTCTTCTCAAGAATCCTACTCATACTGTCTACAAAGAGATGAGAAAGACTCGTAATCAGAATCGTACTATATGCTGTCTGTGTTTGAGTCAT